>Ga0302325_10004650_pt1 | contig 31574 bp, 29 predicted proteins | sample Palsa_T0_2_FD_201948 | JGI IMG/M metagenome (GOLD analysis project Ga0302325, IMG submission 201948) | Peat permafrost microbial communities from Stordalen Mire near Abisko, Sweden - Palsa_T0_2 | ecosystem: Environmental > Terrestrial > Soil > Palsa > Peat permafrost | place: Sweden: Abisko... | reverse complement strand
CGCTCTGCCGCGGTCGGTTCGCCGACCGCCATGGCGCCTGCCCGGCAGCGAAGCCCGATGTGTCCGCTGCCAGATCCGCTATGGCACGGTGTGGCCGAGTTGGCCTTGCGGCGTCGTTCGACCGCCGAGTTGCGGCTACGCCGGTACGCTGCTGCCATGGCTCAGCCTTCCGACCTTGAAGCCCGGGTGGCGGCGCTGGAAGCTCGCGTGGGCGACCTTGCCGGGGAGGCTCAGGCCGCTCGTGAGGACGCAGCCGCTGCCCGGCACCTGGCCGCGGCGAACGATCGGGACGTGGCCGAGGTTCGCAGCGAGATACGCGACTTCCGGCAGGCCACCGTCGCCAGTTTCAACGCGATGCGCTCCGACCTGACCGACGTGCGCTCCGACCTGACCGACGTGCGCTCCGACCTGACCGACGTGCAGGCCGAGATGCGCACCGGATTCGCCCAGGTGCGCGGGCAATTGGACGGCGCAGCCGCGGGCCTCGAACAGATCACCGGCCTGCTGAACACGCTGATCGCCCAGCAGGGCGACCAGCCTGGCCAGACAACCTGATCACCACCGCCTTCGTGGCGGATCCTCAGGCGGGACCACTGCCGACCACCCCTGCCGTGGGACTTCGCCGCAGTTAGCCACGAGGGCAGCCGGCCCGGCGCTGGGTGGCTGGCTGCCAGGCAGCGTACGCGCGGGAGTTGCCCGGCCGCCATGCTCGCGCATGCGCGCCAGAACATCCTCAATGAGCCCCTGGCCTTCCGCCGTCTGGGCGTCCTGAGCCACCGTCCCAGGGTAGACCATCCTGATGCAGCTACTACCAGTACGCTATTGCGACAGGCTCGCAACACGGCCTGCGGTGATGTGCCAGCGGCCGCCAAGTCCCCGTTCCGCTGCTACGAGTGGGCGTGCTCGTGGGTACTGCCCAGATCGACCTGGTGGACGTGCGGGTGGTCGTGACTGTCGCCGCCGTGGCCGTGCAGGTGTGCGTGCTCGATGTGCTGGTGAGCGTGCTCGGTGTGCGGATGGGCGTGAACCGTGTCCCCGTGGTCGTGCTCGTGCTCATGCGCGCTCTCGTGGGCGTGATCGTCAGTCATGAAAACCTCTCCTCTTCCTTACTTGTCAGTACTCGTCAGCGGTTGCTGGCCGGCCGGCCCGGAGGCTTCCGGCGGCGCGGACGCGAGGTGCTCAATGTGCCGAAGCGCCTCGTCCAGGAGCGTGGCCACGTGCATGTCATGCAGCGCGTAGACCGTGGTGCGGCCCGCCTGAGTGCCCACCACAAGGCCGAGATCACGCAGGATCCTCAGCTGGTGAGAGACGGCCGGCTGGGCCATCTGCACTGCCGCGGTCAGTTCGCCGACCGAGCGCGGCGCCTGTCGCAGATGGGCGAGTATCCGCACCCGGCTGGCCGTGGCCAGCGCCGACATCAGCCGCGCGACCTGCTGGGCGTGCCGGGCGTCGATCGCGGTATCCGCGGTCACGCCATGAGTCGCACCCATGCGAAGATGCTTACATGCACATTTGTGCATGTCAAGTTGCGGGCCAGCTACGAAGCGGACTCGGGTTTCGGCCCCGGAGTGATTCCGATGAACTCGGTGTCTGTGATGAACGGGTACATCGTCGAGACCACGATGCCTGCGGCCTGGAGGAGAAAGGGCTCGTGCGCCGCGACGTCGATGCGGTTAGCCGGGGCGGTTGATGGCGACGAGGGGCATGAACAGGTCGTCCACGATCGCGAGGATTCGCTCCGGCGGGATCGGCTTGTAGGTCATCAGCATGTCGTGGCGCATCAGGTCGAACGGCATGGTCAGGATGACCTTGGGGATGCGGTCGAGGTCGATCTCGCCGCGCTCGTGCGCCCGGGCGAAGATCTGGGCTGACCACAGCGGGCGGTCGGCCATCACCTTCTCGCGCACCTGGGCCGGGGTGAGGCCGGTGCTGGCCAGCAGGCCGGAGAACGCGGCGCCGACGATGGCGGCGAAGCCGACCCGCGTGCTGCTGGCGCTGCCGAGCAGCGCGATCATGTCGCCGCGCAGGCTCCCGGTGTCGGGGATGTCGACGGGGCGCGTTGTGCCATAGTGGCCGATGGCGGCGAGCACCAGGTCGTCCTTGTTGGGCCAGCGCCGGTACAGTACCGCCACGCCCGTCCTCGCGCGGGCCGCGACGGACTCCATCGTCAGCCGGGCGAACCCGGCCTCGACGAGCTCCTGCCACGCGGCCTCCAGCAGCGCGGCCTCCAGTTCCTCCCCGCGCCGCCGCTGGCGGGTCCGTTGCGCCTGCTCGGTCATGGCAGCCAGCATAGCGACCCAGGGAGAATTAAGAGATACTTGCATTCCTTAACGGCCTCCCCTACTCTCTATAAGAGAAGCATTAATATCTTATAGCAGGAGGGTCGGCATGGCAGCGAGACCAGCGAAACCCGCGGCCGAGAAGCTGGACCCCGCGGTGGTCAGGACCGCCCTGATCCTCATCGTCGGCGCGATGGCCGTCATCTTCGACACCACGATCGTCAGCGTCGCCCTGCACACGCTCTCGGTGAAGCTGCACACCCCGGTCACGACGATCCAGTGGGTGACCACCGGATACCTGCTCGCGCTCGGCATCACGGTGCCGCTCAGCACCTGGGGCCTGCAGCGGTTCGGCGGCAAGCGGCTGTGGATGTTCTCCCTCGCCGTCTTCCTCGCCGGCTCGGTCGGGTCCAGCCTCGCGTGGGACGTCGGCTCGCTCATCGGCTGGCGGGTCGTGCAGGGCATCGGCGGCGGCCTCATGCTCCCGGTGATGACCACGCTCATCTTCCAGGCCGCCGGGGGCAAGTCGCTCGGGCGGCTCGTCACCTACGTCGCGATGCCGGCGCTGCTCGGCCCGGTCCTCGGCCCGGTGATCGGGGGTGCCATCCTGACCCATCTGAGCTGGCGGTTCATGTTCTGGGTGAACGTGCCGTTCTGCGTCATCGGCATCCTGCTCGCCTGGCGTTACCTGAACGTCGACGCGCCCGCCAGCCCGGGCCCCGCGGCCGGGAGGACGAGGCTTGACGTGCGCGGGCTCTTCCTTGTCGCGCCGGGCACCGCGGTCGTCCTGCTGGGCCTGGCCAACGCGGGCACCGCCGCCGGGTTCGCCCACCTGGACGTCATCATCCCGCTCGCCGCCGGCGTCGCGCTGCTCGCGGCCTTCGCCGCCTACGCGCTGCGCAAGAGCCACCCCCTCGTCGAGGTCCGGCTGCTCGCCAGGCGGTCAGTCGGCTCCTCCAGCGTGGTGCTGTTCTTCTCCGGCTTCTCCCTGTACGGCGCGATGCTCCTGCTACCGCTGTACTACCAGGACGTGCGCGGCGCCACCGCGCTCGCCGCCGGGGTCATGCTCGTCCCGCAGGGCATCGGCACCCTCTTGTCCCGCACCGTCCTCGGGAGCAACATCGACCGGTTCGGCTCGCGCGTCATCGCCCTGGCCGGGTTCGCCATCGTCGCTGCCGCGACTGTTCCTTTCGCCCTGGCCGGGCCGCGCACCAGCGGGTGGCTGCTCGCCGTCTGGATGGTCATCCGCGGGCTCGGCCTCGGGGCCGTCACCATGCCGGTGATGGTCGCCAGCTACATCGGCCTGGACAAGCAGCAGATCCCGCACTCCAGCGTGCTCACCAGGACCGCGCAGCAGATCGGCGGCTCGTTCGGCACCGCCGTCCTGGCAGTGATACTCGAGGGCGCCATCGCCGCACGCCCGGCCACGTTGGCGGACGCGTTCCACGTGGCGTTCTGGTGGTCCGCGGGCTTCTCCGCCGTCGCCGTCCTGCTCTCCCTGTGGCTGCCCGGCGCCCAGCGGGCGCCCGAGGCCAGCCGCGATAACGCCCCCCGCCAGCGCACCGATCCCGTCCGGGCCTAGCGGCGCGGCCAAGTCCGGCTGTGGTGCCAGATGCTCGCGGACGTCTCCGACCATCCCATCGAGCTTTCGCCGGGCTTGGCTCGGCTGGGCCTGATGATCTCGTCACCGCGGCATCGGCTGGCGTGGTCACCTTGCCGCCCGCCCCGCACCGCTCGGCCGCTCATCGGTGTGGCTCAGTGATCAGGCCGCGCTGGCCGAGCTCGCCGGCTGCGGGCTCGCCGCCGGGCCCTTCGCCGCGGTTGGTTTCTGCTTCGGTGGGCTGGCCGCGCTGACCCTGGCCAGGTCCGGGGCCGGGCTGGCCGCCGCTGTCAGCATCCACGGCAGCGTCACCACCACCCGCCCCGCCGGGCCGGGCGCGGTAAAGGCCCGGGTGCTGGCCTGCCACGGTGCTCTCGACCCGCACGTGCCGCTGGCCGATGCCACAGCCTTTGCTGAGGAAATGGGCCACGCCGGGGCCGACTGGCAGCTGATCATCTACGGCGCGCCATGCACGGCTTCACCCACCAGCACGCCGTGCTAGGCGCGGTCCCCGGCGTCGCCTGCCACCGGCTCGCCGACGAGCGCTCCTTCGCTGCCATCAGGGCTTTCCTCGCCGAAGCGCTCATCTGACCCGCGGCGCCGCAACGGTCGGCCACGGCCGCCGTTCAGGACGTACTCGCCTCCCTGCGGGCGCCTCATTTAAGGCACGCTTCTGACAGCATCGGGCCGCGGATCGCGTTCGCGCGCGGGGGATTCTCGGGTTGCACCCAGGATCTGGCAGTCCCCCGCCTCCGCCGGGCTTGGCCCGGCTGGGCCTGATGATCTCGTCACTGCGGTGCCGGCTGGGGCGAAGGCGACGGCGGGGCGGAAGTTCGCCCGTCTGGCCGCGCGGCGGAACGCGGCCAGGGCCGCGGGCCCGGCGAGCAGGATCGCCGCGACGTTGGTGACGGCCCGGCCAGTGTCCCAGCCGAGTGAGGTGGTGACGTCGAACAGCAGGTAGCGGTGCCATTGCTCAACGAACGACAGGCCGGGCCGGTAGGCGATGGAACTCGACGGGTCGAGGGAGAACGGCCAGAACGACAGGTTGAGCATGAACCCGAAGAAGTAACCGGCGAGCGCACCGTATCCGGCCAGCATCAGGATCTCGGCCTTGCCGCGCAGCGGCGGGAGCAGCCCGGCGAACATGCCGACCCAGGCACAGCCGAACATCTGGTACGGCATCCATGGTCCGACGCCGCCGGTCAGCAGCGCGGAGGCGAACAGCGATGTGCAGCCGAGCGCGAAGCCGAAGCCGGCCCCGAACACCCGCCCGGCGAGCACGAGGATGAAGAACACGGTTTCGATGCCGGCGGTCCCGGCGCCCAGCGGCCGCAGCGCGGCATTGATCGCGGACAGCACGCCGAGCATGGCAAGGGCCTTCGCGTCGATGCCACCGTCGGCGACCTCGGCGAATACCACCGCCAGGACCAGCGCGAGCAGGACGCCGAACATCAGCGGTGGGGTCTCGGTTGATGCGAATGTCCCAGGAGCGACGACGAACGGCCACCCGAACGCCACGAGGCCGAGGAACGACGCCATCGCGATGGTGATGGCGGACCGGGGCCGGACCCGGATCGCGGTGCGGGGCCTTGCCGCCCCGGCCTCGCGGCGCGCGAGCGTGCGCCGATCCCGCTGCTGCCCCGTCACGGCTGGCCTGTCACGGCTGGCCCGTCACGGCTGGCCCGTCACGGCGCGGGCACGGGGTCGAGGGCAGCGGCGACTTGCGCCACGGTGAGATAGGGCAGCGGTGCCAGGATCTTGGCGACTTGCGGTGCGAACGTCGGTGAGGCGGTCAGCGCCGTGGCCGCCGGGCCGTCGGTGACAATCTCGCCTTCGGCCATCACGATGACGCGGTCGCAGGAGCGGGCCGCGAACTCGACGTCGTGGGTAGCGACGACGATGGCGTGCCCGCGGGCGGCGAGCCGGTCCAGCGTGCCGGTCAGGCCGGCTTTTGCCTGGTAGTCCAGGCCACGTGTGGGTTCGTCGAGCAGGATCACCGCGGGCGCAGCTGCCAGCTGAACGGCCAGCACGAGGGCAAGCTGCTGCCCGGCGGACAGGTCCCGCGGATGCGTGCCAGCGGATATTCCCGGTGCGATGTCGTCGAGGATCGCGCGAGCCGTCACCGCCTCGCCGCCGGTGCCCGGGCCGGCTGACCTGTCGTGGGCATCGCGGTCGGCCTGGGCGAGCTCTGCCGCCACGGTGTCGAGGTAGAGCAGATCGGCGGGGGTCTGCGGTACGAGGCCGACCAGGCGCCTGGCCCCGGCGGACGTAAGTCTCGCCGGATCGGACGCCGCGCCGGCCACACTGACGCTGCCGGAGGAGCGGCGGCCGGAACCTTGCACCGCCCACAGCAGAGACGACTTCCCGGAGCCGTTGCGGCCCATCAGCGCGGTGCTCTCCCCGCGGCGCAGCGTCAGGTCGACGCCGCGGACCGCGATGAGCGGCCCGTACCGGACGACGATGCCGCGTGCGGTCAGCGCGGGCGCCGCGTCCTTTTCGGTATGTGCGCTGCGATGGGCCACCGGTGGCGTGTCCGGCAGCTGACGGCGCAGTTGCGGCGCGCGGCGGCGGGCGTCCCGCACGGACAGCGGCAGCGGGTCCCAGCCGACCAGCCGGCCGAGCTCCGCCACCGGCGGGACAACCGCCGCCTGGCTGAGAACGGTGGCCGGGTCACCTGCGGTGACGTTGCCGTCGCCGGGCAGCCAGGCGACTCGGTCGGCGTAAGGCAGGACCCGTTCCAGCCGGTGCTCGGCCAGCACGACGGTGACCCCGAGATCGTGCACGAGCCGGGTGATCGCGGCGAGGACGTCTTCGGCGCTGGTCGGGTCGAGGGCCGAGGTTGGCTCGTCGAGGACGAGGATCCGCGGCTGAGCGGTCAGCGAGGCCCCGATCGCGACGCGCTGCTGCTGCCCGCCGGACAGGGTGCGCAGCGCCCGGTGCCGCAGGTCGGCGATGCCCAGCAGGTCCAGGGTCTCCTCCAGCCTCGCGCGCATCGCCGCCGGGTCAATCGCGAGCTGCTCCATGGTGTAGGCGAGTTCCTCCTCGACGGTGTCGGTGACGAACCCGGCGAGCGGGTCCTGCCCGACCACTCCGACGACGTCGGCCAGCTCGCGCGGCCGGAAGCGGGCGGTGTCCCGGCCGTCGACCAGCACCCGGCCAGTCAGGGTCCCCCCGGTGAAGTGCGGCACCAGGCCGTTGATGGCGGCCAGCAGCGTCGACTTTCCGCTGCCGGTGTGCCCGATGACCAGGCACAGCTCGCCCTCCTCGACCCGCAGGCGGACGTCCCGCAGCACCGGGGCGGTGGCGCCGTCATACGTGACGCCGACCTGATCGAGATGGATCACCCGCTCGCTCCGGTGGCCGCGGGCGGAGGCGGTGCGGCCAGCGCAGCGAGCGCGGACGCCAGGATCGCCGCGGCGGGCAGCAGCGGCAGGGACGGCCACTGCAGCGGATACAGCCCCGGATTCAGCGCGGCCGGGTTGTAACCGGTGTTCAGGCACAGCACGACCGCGCTGGCGAGGCCGCAGCTGACGACCGCCCATTCCGGCCAGCGCCACGGGTCCGGCCGGTAGCGGCTGCGCGATACCCGCCGGCCGCCCAGGGCCAGGCCCGAGAGGCACAGTGCTGCGCCGGCCGCGAACCCGCCGATGCCAACCGCGTGCGGCACCGTCGTGTCCAGCAGCCCGTACGCGCCAATGCACAGTCCGGCCAGGCCAGCCAGCATCAGCGTCGCGGTAACCCGCCTGCTCGCGGGAGTGGCGTTGCCGGTGCGCCCGTATCCGCGCGAGTCCATCCCTGCGGCTAGCCGCAGGGACCGTTCGAGCGAGTCGTGCAGGACCGGGACGGCGATCGCCCGAAGTGCGTGCAGGCCCCGGCCACTGGCGCCGCGCAGCCGGCGGGCGCGGCGTACCCGCTGGACGCTCTCCACCAGCTGCGGGGCGACGGACAGGGCAACGGTTACCGCGACGCCAAGCTCATAGAGTGCGCCCGGCAGCACGCGGAGCGCCCGCTTGGGGTTGGCGAGGGTGTTGGCGGCGCCTAGGCAGCAGAGCAGGCACGCCAGCCTCGCCCCGTCGAGGGCGGCCGACAGCACGGCCTCCAGCGACACCGGCCCGCCGATCTGCACGCCCGCGTACCAGGCCGGCGTGGGGATGCTGGGCAGCCGGAACAAGATCAGGTCGCCAGGCGTGACCCCGCTCTCGAAGACGATCCGGAAGATGATCCGGATCGCGATGACCGCCAGCGCCATCCCCAGGTAGAAGCGGTACCCGCGCGCCCACGGCGCGTCGGTGCGCCGCGCTGTCACCACCACCCCGACGACCGCGAAGATCAGCAACAGCAGCAGCGGGTTGCTGGTCCGGCTGGCGGCCGTGGCGAGCGCGCACGCCCACACCCACCACGCGACCGGATGCAGCGCGCGGGGCAGGCGGCCGCCGCCGGACGTGGCCGTGCCGCGGCGGCGGGCGGCGGGCAGGGCCTGCCCGGTGACGGCGCTCACCGCTCCCGCCGGGGACGCCGCGCTGCGGCGGTGATCCCGGCGGCGGCCAGCAGCATCACGACCACCAGCGCGACGAGCGCAGGCACCGGGGATCCGTGACTGACGTGCGCGCTGGCCGCCGCGGGCGGGGCGTCGAGGACGGCTGGCGTCCGCGGCGGCGTCGCCCGGGCGGCAGCCGGCGCTGAATTCCGTCTCCGCGGGGCAGGGCTGATGGTGGCGGGGGCACTGGTGGCCCCGGCCGCCGCGCTGGTGCTGGCCGCGCCGTCCGGGCTGGTGCTGGCCGGGCCGGCCGGGCCGGTGTTCAGGGCGCGGACGCTGTCGGGGCTGAACGCCGGGACGGCAGATCCAGCGGTTCCGCCCGGGCTGGTGCTGCCGAACATCCACAGCTCGACGCTTCCCGGCTCCGGGTGGTAGCTCATCGCCCCGGCCTGGCTGTAGGTCCAGGCGTCCTGGCCGCGGCTGGCCTGCCAGAAGCTCCAGTACGCGCTGGCCGGCGGGGTCAGCACGCACGACTGCCGGGCTGGCGTCGGGTACAGCGCGCCGCCGTGGTAGCCGGCATAGCCGATCCGGCAGACGAACCCGGGCCCGTCGTGCTCGGTGCCGGCCGTCTGCCAGCCGCCCTGGTTGAGCAGGGCGTAGCCGGTGGTCGGGGTGGTGCCGCAGGAGCGCAGCAGCGGGCCGCCCCAGTGCCCGAAGTCCACGGCGACGACCACCCCTGCCGTGGTGGTGCAGTCGCCGATCGGCCTGGCCGAGGCGGATGCCGGCGTGGCCGCGGCGGCGGCCCCGGCCGCCGACGCGGTGATCGCGAGCATGACGGCCGCGGCTCGTGACAGCCAGCCGGCCGCGGCCCGGGTCATGGGCCGGCCCCGCCTGCCGCGTCAGAGCGCTTCCCGCCGCCTGGCGGGTACCGGCGCCGCCGGCGCAGCAGCAGCAAGCCGATGATCACTGCCGCCGCGGTGGCGACGGCCGCTGCGGCTCGCCACAGCGCGGCGGTCAGGTTGCCGCCGTCGCTTACCTGGGCGAGCGGGCGCTGCGACGGCAGCGCTACAGCCGGATCCGGGCTCGGCGCGGCGGCGGCCACGGCTGCCGGCGGCCGCGACGGCGACGCCGTCACGGACGCCGTGGCGGCAGGTGCGGTGATGGTGACCGTAGCCGCGGGCGGGGTGACGGTGACCGTCTTCTCCGGGGCCGGCGACCGGACCGGCGGCGTGCTGACGGCGGCAAGATCACGGTGCAGGGTGCCGAACGAGGTGCCGACGGCCCCGCCCACGGCCTGGGTAGAGGCGCGCAGATTCGACCCCCGCGGCCCGGTCGCGTAGGCGCTGAACCCTCCGTTGCCGTTCTGCTCGCGAGCGAGGAAGGAAAGCGCCGCGCTGATCTGGGACCGGTGAGCGGCGGCCTGCAGGGTCAGCGCCTGGATGGCCAGGCCCGCGGAATTGACCGACTCCCCGCCCGCGGCGGGGAAGCCGCCGTTCTTCTCCTGCCGCCGCGCGATCCAGGCCACGCCTGAGGTGACATCCGCCGCGGCCACGGCGCCCGGGGCGAGCCCAAGGGCCATGACCGCCATCGCGGTGCTGTCGACGTCCTGGTCGCCGCTGTCGGGTATGAGGCTGGGGAATGACCCGTCGGCGTTCCGCAGGCTCTCCAGGTAGGCGAGGGGTGCTGCCGCCTCGCTCGCCTGGCCGGCGCGCAGCTGGGCCATGATGCCAAGCGCCTGGTCGAACACGGAGGTGGCGTAGGTGTAGTTTCCGGCCGCCGCGCAGCTGGTGTTCGCGCCCCTTGAGGCGCGCGTGCATACGGCGGCGTCCAGCGCGGCGATCAGATCGCGGCCGCCGAAGTCGCGCGGGTTGTCGCCGACCACCTCGGCCAGCAGCGCTTCCTTGCCGATGGCGCCGCCGCTCGCGAAGGGAGTGCCGATGCCGGTCCAGTCGTTCACCGTGTTCCCGGACGGATCCTTGCCGGCCTGGTCGAGGAACGCGACGATCATCTTCAGCGCCGGATTGCCGTCGCCGGTCGCCGCCAGGGCGAATGCGCCGTCAATGGTCAGCCCGAAGTCGGCGTAACGGGGAAACGACTCGTAATAATGCCCGCCGATCAGGTTCGCCGACGAGACCAGGTAGGCGCTGCCCGTGACCAGATCCGGGCCTGTTACCCGTGCAGCGAGCGCGGACGGCGCCGTCGCCGCGCCGAGGGCCGTCCCGGCGACGGCGGTCAGCGCGACTGCCAGGGCAAGGGTACGGATACGCGCACTGCGTGCTGAGGCAGGCGGCAACGGGTCTCCTGGGTTGCGGCATACAGCGCGAAACCCAGACTCACCAGGACTACCCAGGGAAATCCGATGTTCCGCGCCGTAGACCACGACGACGCTAGGACGGTGCAGCGATCCAGCCAGGTTCTCCGACTCGCCCGCGTGCGATGCGGGCCCACGGCTGCGGGTCAGTGCCGGAATCTGACCGGCTTCCCCTGGTGCGCTGGACGGAGCCTATCTGACCACATGCGGCGCGTCGCGGTCAACGCGATCTGCTATCACGCGAGTCACGGGGTGGATGCCCGCCGCCCGTGGGCGTTCGTCAGCCGGCTGCGGCGCCATCGAGCAATGCCCGGAGGCCACGTTCGAACCGCTGGTCTAGCGTGCCGGGATCGGCGATGGTCTGAGCGGCCGGATCGCGCGCCAGCTTGCTCAGCTGCGGGAACTGGCCGGTGCTGATCCGGCCCTGGATGTATTCGGTGATCGCGGCGGGTGACCTGGGTCGGTGCTGGCGGCCCTGGCTGCTGCTCGCCTGCGCGCATGACGTGGCCGAAGACGTAGTCGTCGACGATGGCGAGCAGGTCAAGCTTGGCCGCGGTATCGAGCGGCGCGGTGGCGACCGCGGCCAGGGACTGCTCACAATGGCGCAGGCCGTTGGGGCCGAACGGGCCGTCCTGCGCCGCGGCGCCGCGTCCTTGCAGCGCCTGCACGGCCCACGGGTGGCGCAGCAGTGTTTCTCTTGTGCTGCGGGCGATCATGGCAAGTGCCTCGCGCCAGTCGGCGGGGAACTGGCCGCCGGGGATGAGTGATTCGCCGATGATCGCGTCGTCCATGAGCGCGACTAGGTCGCTTTTCGCGCTGATGTAGCGGTAGAGGCTCATGGTCCCGGCACCGAGTTCGGCGGCGACGCGGCGGATCGAGACCGCCTCGAATCCCTCGGTGTCGGCGATGGCAAGCGCTGCCGCGGCGATCTGCTCGCGACTGAACCGTGGCTTGCGGGCGCCGGGTTCGGGCGGCGTCCAGATGGCTGGCTGCGCCGCGGGTACGGGTGGCAGAGTTCTCAGTCCGGGAATGAACAGCTACGTCCAGGCGTGTTGACACTTCTCGCCATGGTGCAGGAGAGTGAAGTCCGGAACTGCTACTGGCCCAACTGAATAGGCGAGATGGCGGGGGAAGTCCGGTGAGATCCCGGCGCTGACCCGCAACGGTATTCCGGCGATCTCCGAGGTCGCCGGCGAGCCCGAGTACCCGCGATCGTCGCTTCACTGCTCCCCCACCCGTCGTGGTCCGCGGGCCGGAGTCCGGTCGCCGCGTGAGGGCCCGGTCCCGGAGATCGCCGGACCGGAAAGGGCTCACCCGATGACCCTGCCCCGAGTACGCAGCGCAGCGCTGCCGCTGACCCTGCTGCTGGCCTTCGCCCTCGGCGCCGCGCCGGCAGCCGCAGGTTCTGCGCTCGCCACGTCCCGGCCCACGCACAGCCACGGCCGGGCTGCATCCGGGTGGCTGGCCCGCCAGATGACCGGCGGCAGCCACCTCGTGTACACCTACGACGGCGTCACCTACCCCAACCAGGGCGGGACCATCGACGCGATCCTCGCGTTCGCCGCGACTGGCACGGCCGGCAGTCATGGAGCGCGGGCCGTCGCCTGGCTGGCCCGGCCCCACGTCCTTTCCAACTACATCGGCAACGGCACCACCGAGTCCTACGCTGGAGCCACTGCCAAGGCGATGCTGGCCGCCGAGGTCCGCGGCATCAACCCGGCCACGTTCGGCGGCGTGAACCTGCCCGCCCGGCTCGCCCGGCTGCTTACCCGCTCCGGCCGGTACTCGGACCACTCCACGTACGGGGACTACAGCAACGCGTTCAGCCAGTCCCTGGCCATCCTGGCCCTGAGCCGCCGAGGCGGCGCACCGGCCGCAGCAGTGAAATTCCTGGCCTCAAGCGAGTGCCGGAACGGCGGCTTCCCGCTCGACTTCGCCCAGAAGACCTGTGTCAGTTATCCGGACGCCACCGCCATGGACGTCCAGGCGCTGCTGGCCGCCGGCTGGGCGGGCCGGGCGCAGCGGGGACTGAGGTGGCTCGCCAGGGTGCAGCGAAACGACGGCGGATTCATCGCCTCACCCGGCGCCGCGCCGAACGCCAACAGCACCGGCCTCGCCGGGGAGGCTTTCGCCGCTGGCGGGTGGTTCCGCCGCGCCGCGTCAGCCAGGGCGTTCCTCATCGGCCTCCAGGTCGGCTGCTCCGGTAAAGCCGCCGACCGGGGAGCGATCGCCTACGACGCGGCCGGATTCAGCCTGAGCACGGCCGTCAGTGCCACGGCCCAGGGAATTCTGGGCCTCGCCGACGTCGGCCTGGCCCGGCTGAGCGCCCGCGGCTCCAGCTCCGGCGCCCCGCACCTGGCCTGCGCGTCATGAGCGCGCCGCGAAGATTCCTGGCCCGCGGGCCCGCCGCTCACCGGCCCGCCAGGACCAGCCCGGCGCTCACGATGCTCACCGTGCTCGCTGTGCTCGCCGCTAGCCTGGTCATCGCCGTGCTCAGGGTGACGCCGGCCGCTGCGGCGGCCTGCACCAGCAGCAAGAAGGGCGTGACCGTCGTCGTCGACTTCACCAAGCTCAACGGCAAGATCAAGACCGCCTGCGACCCCACGGACCCGACCAACGGCCTGACTGCCCTGACCGGTGCCGGGTTCAGCTACACCTTCGTGCCCAACTACCCCGGCTTCATCTGCACCATCGACTCCCTGCCCAATCCCTGCAACGGCGCCCCGGCCTCCGCGTACTGGTCGTACTGGCACGCCACGCCCCACGGCAAGTGGATCTACAGCAACCTCGGCGCAGGCAGCTACCACCCGAAGGCCGGCTCGGTCCAGGGCTGGGCATTCGGCGCCGGCAACCCCCCTGGCATCTCCCCGCCGTAGCCGTACCTCGCTTCCAGCACAAAAGCAACGATTAGCTAAGGCTGGCGAGACGGTGGCGAGCTGGTCAGGTATCTCACGCTCGCTGACGCGCGCGGATCGGGGGGCTGCGTTGCCGCTGATCATGGCGGTTACGGCTGGCTGAGCCTCAGCCGGTACCACCGCGGTGCGGAGCCTTGGAGCGCGCGGGGCATGCCTGAGGTGTCGGCTGGCTCGTCGGCCAGGATCTTCCAGCCACCGAAGGCTGTCTCGATCTCCTCTCGGCTGGCCCCGGGCGGCAGGGGCCCACGCCGAGCACGGTTGAAGGCGAGCATCAAGAGTGTGGCGTCCGGGGCCGCAGCGACGGTCACGCAGTCGGCCATCGCCTGCCGCCCAGGTCCGGGCAGGTGGTGGAAGCAGCCCACGTCGAGGAAGAAGTCCGCGGGTGCGCCGATGTCGCCGGCTCGCAGCGCCGTGACGTCGCCGTGCACGAAGGTGACATCCGTCCCGGACGCGGCAGCGCGTGCGCGGGCGATCTTCAGGGCACGGTGCTGGTTGTCGATCCCGACCGCGCGCCAGCCCCGGCTGGCGAGATTAATCGCGTGGGTGCCGGTGCCGCAGCCAAGGTCGACCGCCCGTCCAGGTGGTGCAGGCCGCTCCATGGCTTCGCGGTCCAGAAGTCCCCCGAATTGCTCGGCTGCTTCCCGGCCGGCGCGCTCCCATGGCCGGAACCCGACCGCATACGCCACCGTGTAAAAACCGCTCATCGTCTGTCTCCCGTGGTACTGGTGGTGACCGGCCCGCCCGGGGCCGGTTCTGGATGCTGGTGTTGTGTTATTGCCGGGCGAGGTCGTAGGGCAGCGCGCCGAGCTGCCTGAGTACCGTGAGGTCGTCGCGGACGGCTAGGTGCTCGGTGATCAGGCCTGTGTCGTTGAAGGTCAGTACGTGGATCTGCCGGGCGGAGGTGGGCCGGTGTGTTGCGGGTATGCCGTGGAATGGCCCGTCGTGCGTGCCGGTCATCACGCCGATGCAGACGACCTTGCTGCCTTCCGCGACCATGGCCTGCAGGTCGAAGCGCATGTCGGAGCATCCTGCCCACAGCCGGCCGAAGACCTGCCGGGCGCCTTCGGGGCCGTCGGGGGTGCCGGGCCGCGCGTTGTGGTTGACGGATCCCGGCGCGAAGAAGCCGCCGATCTTGCGGAGGTCGTGAGCGTTGAACAGCTCGGTCCAGAACGCTTGAGCGCGGGCCTTGTGGCCGGACATGGCAGCTGTCATCGGGCGATGAAGCGGCGGGTCTTGCCGGTCTGGGGATGGCGGGCGATGCCGGCCACCTGGTGTATGTCCACGGACGGTTCGCGAAGGCCCGCGGCGTGCAGGCTGTGCCGGAGCGAGGACGCCAGCGCGGCACGGTCCAGCGCGCCGTCGGCGACGACCGCGGCGTCGATGCCGTGCTCGGTCTGGCGGACCTGGTACTCGACGACGCCTGGCGTCTTCACCATGACTGTGCGTATCACGAGCGGGTCGAGGGTGACGGTACCGTAGCGGAATATCTCGTCAGCGCGTCCTTCGACGGCGGCGCGCAGGTACGGGTCACCATCGGCCGGGTGGCGGATGAAGCGGTCGGTGAGCTCGTAGCGGATCAGCGGCTGAGTGTGGTTATGCAGGTTGGTCACCAGCACCTTGGCCGATGCCATGCCGTCGGCGACGGGCTGGTTGCGGGCGTCGACGAGCTCGACGATGCACATATCCGTGCCGAATCGCAGCACCGCATCTCCTGGCCGGGTGCACCCGGCCAGCCCCTCGGTCGAGACGAAACCGCTGACGGGCGGCACCCCGAACGCACCGCCGATCGCGATGCGGTCCTCGTCGGTCAGCAGCTCGCTGATCGCGGTGATCATGCGCGGGGCGATCCGCAGGCGGCCGGCGTGCTGCTCACCGGCCAGCAGGACGAGCGTGGAGGTATGTGCGAGCAGCGCCGCCGGCCGCGCATCGTTCAGGCGCCGCACGATCTCCCCGACCGGGAGCGTCGCGGGAACGCCGGTCATCCGCACCGGGTAACCGCGGGCGGCAGCGGCGGCAAAGCCGCTGGAGTGGACCGGCGAGGCAGCCGCGACGATGGTGACCGGCAGGCCGCCGGGCGGCGGGCCGCCGGCGGCGAACACCGGGGCCATGGCCGGCCGCAGGACGGACGCGGCGAATTCGGTGTATTCCCCGGCGGTCTGGACGAACACCCCGCGTACGCCCGAGCTGCCGCCTGAGGCCAGGCAGACGTACCGGCCGTCGAGCAGGCTGGGCTCGTGGGCGCAGGCGGCCAGCTGCTGCTCGGCCCGGGCGCGTGTCACCCGGCGGTCGGTGGTCAGCTCGTCGAAGCTCGCCATCATCTGCTGCTTGGTCATCACCGGCAGCTCGGCCAGCTGGCCGAGTTCGAACCGCGCGGGGTCGATCCCGGCCAGGCGCCGGGCGTGGAACGGGGAACGCTCCAGCGCGCAGGCCAGCAGCGCCCGCAACTGCTCGCGCTGGTGGTCGGCCAGCTGCCGGGCGTCCCAGTCAAGTCGGCTGATGTGCTCCGGCAGGCGGCTGGCCAGCGCCTGCCCGAAGCGCGCGCGCAGGGCGGGCAGGGTGCTATCGGTGATCGTGGTCATGGGTTTCCTTCCCGTCCGGTGCGGACACTGAGGTAGCGGGGCGCCCCGCGATCAGCCGGGCCAGCAGCCCCGCCAGCAGCGTGGCCGGGGACGAGACCGGCCCGGTTGCCTGCTCGAGCCTGGCGCCGGCGCCGACCGCGACCAGCAGCCGCGCCAGGTCGGCAGCCGGCAGCGGCGGCGGCTGGCCTGCGCGCTGGTACAGGCCGGTGACCGCGCGCTCCATCCCGGCCAGGGTGCGCTGGTGGGCGGCCGCGTATCGGCGGGCAAGCTCGGGGTCGCGCGCGGCATGGACACGGAACTCGATGACCAGCAGCCCCCACTCCGGCTCGGCGCGGTCCACGCTGGCGGCGTGCCCGAGCAGCTGCGCGATGCCCTCATCCCCGGCCCGGCCCTCAACCGCCAGGGCGTTTCCGGCCGCACGTTCGGAGATCCTCGCCTCCAGCAGCGCCAGGAACAGGTCCGCCTTGCCGCCGAACTGCGAGTACACCACGCCGGTGGAAAAACCCGCCGCGTCAGCGATCTGGTCCACCGAGGCGCCGTGATAGCCCCGCTCCAGGAATACCCGGCGCGCGGCCGCCAGCAGCAGCGCGCGGTTTCGCTCAGACTGTTCTGCCCTGCTCAGCCGAGGTGGCATAGTAACGTTACTCTAATAACGATGTTATTCTGATGTCAACGCGCCGGCCAGCGTCGGCGGCCCGCTGTAGCAAGCCACTCCCGACCACTTGCAGGCCCGTGTCAACGTCGTGGGCCGCATGATCGCCTGGGGCGGCCAACCGGTCGGCGCCGCGGTGGCCGGGGCCGTCGCCAGCGCGGTATCTGTCCGCGCCGGATTGCTGGTCGGCGGTGCCGGGCTGGGGGTGTCCCTGATTCTCAGCGTGGCCGGACCGCTGAAAGTGACCACGCCGGCTGGGTGAAAGGGCCGGCTGGGTGAAAGGGCCGGCTGGGTGAAAGGGCCGGCTGCGCGAAGGACGCGTAGGCCAGGGTCTACTCCGCGCTCCGGGCGCCGGCCCACGGCGGCGAGAGCGGCGTCCCGGTGCTTGCCTCGGGCTGGAGGCGGGCGGTCCACCTCTCCTCGATGTGGCCGAAGCGCCAGATGAGCATCGCCACTGCCCAGGTGACGATGAACATGCCGACGATCACGAAGCCGGCGGTGTTGATGTTGAAGTTGTACATGAAGCCCCAGAAGCCGTGGGTCTGGCTCAGCGCCTTGATCTCCTGCGGCAGCAGGCCGAGCGTCTCGATCCCGCCGATGAAAAAGCAGATGGCGACAGACAGGCCGGTGATGGCCAGGTTGTAGTACACCTTGCGGACCGGGTTGAAGAAAGCCCAGCCGTAGGCGAGGTTCATGAACAGCCCGTCGGTCGTGTCCATGAGGGTCATCCCCGCGGTGAACAGGATCGGCAGGCAGATGATCGCGTACCACGGGACGTGCTGACTGGCGAGCAGCGCGGTGGTTGCCAGCAGGGCAACTTCGGTCGCGGTGTCGAAGCCCATCCCGAAGACGACCCCGACGGGGTACAACTGCCATTCCTTGGTGATGGCCTTCATCCACCGGCCGAAGAAGCGGTAGAAGAAACCGCGGTTCGCCAGCTGGCGCTCCAGCTCCGCCTCGTCGTAGTCGCCGCGCCGCATCGACCGGAACACCCGGACGATCCCGGCGAGGATCACGAGGTTGAGTATGCCGATGAGGAAGAGGAAGGCGGCGGAGACGAGCGTGCCGAACACGCCGCCGAACCGCTCCAGGCCCGAGCCGTTGTGCGACACCGCGCCGAACACCGTCTTCTCGGCGATGATGATGCCGACCCCGATCGCGATCACGATCGTGGAGTGCCCCAGCGAGAAGAAGTACCCGAAGGCGAACGGGCGCGGCTTGCCGGTGCCGTGCCGCTCGTTCATCACCTTGCGGGTCGTGTTGTCGATCGCCGAGATGTGGTCGGCGTCGAAGGCGTGCCGCAGGCCGAGGGTGTAGGCCAGCACGCTCACGCCGATCCCCAGGCCCCGGTAGTGGGCCGGCACCACCAGCACGATGAAGATGAAGAACCCGATCACGTGCAGCAGCAGGATCGAGCCGTACATGGCGAGCACCCGGAGGCGCTCCTGCCGTGTCATCGCGTGGAACGACTGCCGGAACATCCGGCCCATGCCCAGGTCAGCCTGCGGCGCCGCGCTTCTCCTCGACATGGCCTCAGCCCCTTCGGCACCAGCACACCCCGGATCTGTCCCTGCCCGCACGGTAGCCCAGATGCACATATGTGGCAAGTACTCAATAGTTGCACTAGCTAGCCTGAGCAAGGTTCAGGCGGCTGACGGCACTCCCGCCCCTGTCCCCACGGCGCAGGCCGAGAACTCGACAGACCCGCAATGCGCGATAATGCGGATTCTGGTGGCTATTGGCAAAGCATCGCGGGGACCCGTGCTGGACCGCGGGGACCCGTGCTGGACCGCGGGGACCCGTGCTGGACCGCGGGGACCCGTGCTGGACCGCGGTGTCCTGTGCTGAGGGCCCTGTGCTGAAGGAGAGCGCCATGCCGGAAGCTCCGTACCTGCTGGGAATCGACTACGGCACCGGAGGTGTCCGGGTAGGGGTCTTCGACCGGGATGGCTCGCCGGTTGACTTCGAGTCCGTAGCGGTCCCGACCCGCTACCCGCGGCCCGGCTGGGCTGAACAGGACCCGGCGGGCTGGTGGTCGGCGCTGGTGCAGGCGGTGCGCACGGTGCTGGCGAAGCGCCAGGTGCAGGCCGGCCAGATCGCCGGCATCTCGGCCGGCGCGACGTCCGCGACGGTGGTCGCGACGGACGACCAGGCCCGGCCGCTGCGCCCGGCGATCATGTGGATGGACGTCCGCGCCTCCGACCAGGCAGAACGAGTCGCCAGCACGCGGGACCCGGCGCTGAAGTACAACGGGCACGGCCCGGTGTCGGCGGAGTGGGGCGTGCCGAAGGTGATGTGGCTGAAGGAGAACGAGCCAGCGACGTGGCACGAGGCCGCGCACGTGCTGGACGGCGAGGACTGGCTGATCCAGCGGCTGACCGGCCGCTGGGCGGCGTCGATCAACATCGCCGCGGCGAAGTACTACTACGACCGGGCGGCCGGCGGATTCCCCGAGAAGATGTTCCGGGACGTCGGCATCGAGGACCTGCTGGAGAAGTACCCGTCGGACGTGCTGGACCTCGGCGCGGTCGTCGGGGGGCTGCGCGCCGACGTGGCGAGGGAGCTCGGCCTGAACGCCGGCATCCCGGTGGCAGAAGGCGGCGTCGACGCCTACATGGGCGCGCTGGGCCTCGGCGTGGTCGAGCCCGGCAAGATGGCGATGATCACCGGGTCGTCGCACGTGATGATCGGCCAGTCGGCAGAGCCGATCTACGGCGCCGGCTTCTGGGGTGCCTACACCGACGCCCTGGTCCGCGGCCAGTATTCCGTCGAGGGCGGGCAGGCCTCGACCGGCTCCCTGGTCGCGTGGTTTAAGAACGGCTACGCCGGCTACCAGGTCGCCGAGGCCAAGGCGCGCGGCATCGACCCGTACCTGGTGCTGAACGAGCAGGCCGTCAAGGTCCCGATCGGCTGCGACGGGCTGGTCGCGCTGGACTACTTCCAGGGCAACAGGTCGCCGTACAACGACCCGCTGGCCCGCGGAATGCTGTGGGGGCTGTCGCTCGGTCACACCCCCGGGCACGTGTTTCGCGCGCTGCTGGAGAGCGTCTGCTACGGCACGGAGACCGTCTTCCAGGCGATGCGCAGCTCGAACTTCGAGCCGCAGCAGATCGTGGCCTCCGGCGGCCCGACGAAGAGCGACCTGTGGATGCAGATGCATGCCGACGTCTCGAACGTGCCGATCGCCATGACGAGGGTGTCCGAAGGCTCGGTGCTCGGCTCGGCGATGCTCGCCGCGGTCGGCGCCGGCATCTATCCGGACATCCAGTCGGCTGCGCGGGGCATGGTGCACACCGACCGGGTCGTCGAGCCCGACCACGCCCGGCACCAGGAATACGCCTTCTACCTGGACAAGTACATCCGCTCGTACCCGGCGATGAAGGACCTCGTGCACGAGACGGTCCGGCACCGCGGCAGCGGGGACCCTGCCAGTACGTAGCCCCAGCACCGGCCGACACCTAGCCCCCGCGCCAGCCGGTACCTAGCCTCAGCAGAGGCGGCCGTGCGGTTCTCCCTTGGACAGGACCGCCGTCGTAAGATCGGCGGCAATGAGGACAGCACCGCCGCGCACGTCGGGCAAGCCGCACAGGAGGACGCCATCACGCTGATCGCCGCGCTCGGCGCCGGGGTGATGGCCTCCGCCCTGGCGACTCCGCTGTGCGACAACGGCCACGAGGTCCACCTTGTCGGAACCCATCTCGACCGCGACGTCATCGCGGAGATCCAGCAGACGGGACGCCATCGGGGACTGAACCTGGAGCTGCCCGCGGAGGTCACCGCGTACCAGCTGGAGGACGTCGCGGCAGCGTTCGACGGCGCGGACGTCGTGATGTCCGGGGTGAACTCGTTCGGCGTGGAGTGGGCCAGCGAGCACCTGGCGCCGCACCTTCGTCCCGGCGTGCCGGTCCTTTCCGTCACCAAGGGGCTGGCCGCCGCCGACAATGGCGACCTGCGGATCCTGCCGGACGTGCTCGCCCAGCACCTGCCGCCCGACCTGCGCGCCCAGATCCCCTGGGCGGCGATCGTCGGGCCGTCGATCGCGGGCGAGGTGGCGGTGCGGCGGGACAGCTGCCTGCTGTTCGCCGGCCGCGACCAGGCGGCGGTGGACATGCTCGCCCGGACGTTCCGCACGGACCGCTACCACGTCTGGACGACGACGGACCTGGTCGGCGCGGAGGTTTGCGCCGCGCTGAAGAACTGCTTCGCCTTCGGGGTGGGCCTGGCCGAGGGGGTGCTGACGGCGCGCGGCGAGTCCGGCAGCCCGTACCGCAATCACAACTACGAGGCGGCGCTGTTCGCCGAGGGGGCGCTGGAGACCAGCCGGATGGTGCAGGTCGTCGGCGGCAGCACCGAGACCGTGCTGCTGTTGCCGAGCGTCGGCGACATGTACGTGACGAGCACCGGTGGCCGCAACGTCCGGGTCGGGCGGCTGGTCGGTGCGGGCATGAACTTCACCGAGGCGTGGCAGGCGCTGGACCGCATCACGCTGGAAGGCGCGGCCGCGATCGGCGTGGTCGGCGGTGCCCTGCCCAAGCTCACCGAGCGCGGGCTCGTCGGCGCCGGGGAGTTCCCGCTGCTACGCCACCTGCACGACGTGGTCAGCCTGGAGAAGCGGCTGGACATGCCGTGGAGCGCGTTCTTCGGCGGTGAGCCGGGACGAGGCGGCCGGGCTAGCTGAACGCCTTCGGGACGCGGAACCTGCGCAGCCGCAGGCTGTTCCATACCACGAACGCCGACGACAGGTTCATCGCGGCCGCCGCGATCAGCGGGTCCAGGAAGCCGGCCGCGGCCAGCGGGAGCGCGGCGACGTTGTAGCCGAACGCCCAGCCAAGGTTGCGCCGGATGGTCGCGAAGGTGCCCCTGGCGAGCTTGATCGCGTCGGGCACGAGCTGCAGGTCGTCCCGCAGCAGAATCAGGTCCGCGGCGCAGATGGCCACGTCGGTGCCGGAGCCGAGTGCCAGCCCGAGGTCGGCCGCGGCCAGCGCGGGGCCGTCGTTGACCCCGTCCCCGACCATGGCAACGCAGCGGCCCTGGGCCTGAAGGCTCGTTATCACCGAAGCCTTTTCGGCGGGCAGTGCGCCGGCTATCACCTCGCCGATCCCCGCCGCGGCGGCGACGGCACCGGCGGTCACCTCGCTGTCGCCGGTCAGCAGCACGGACCGCAGGCCCAGCGCGTGCAGTTCGGCGACGGCAGCGCGGGCCGACGGCTTGACGGTGTCGGCGACCGCCACCGCGCCACGGACCTGGCCGTCCCACCCGGCCAGCACCGCCGTGCAGCCGGCCTGCTCCCAGGCCGCGCACCGCTCGCCGAGGGCGCGCGGAACGCCGATCCCGAGGTCGCGGAACAGCCTCTCCCGCCCGACGACGACCTCGTGGCCGTGCACCACGCCGCGTGCTCCCAGGCCGGGCAGGGCGGCGAAGCGGTCGGCCGGCGGCAGCGGCCCAGCCTGCGCGCGGGCGGCCGCGGCGATGGCCGCGGCCACCGGGTGCTCGGAGGCCTGCTCCACCGCCCCGGCGTAGCGGAGCAGGGCGTCGCGGCCCGTCCCGGCGGCCGGCTCGACCGCGGCGACCGACATCCGGCCGGTAGTGACCGTGCCGGTCTTGTCCAGCACCACGGTATCGACCGACCGGGAGGACTCCAGCGCCTGGTACCCCTTGATGAAGATCCCCAGCTGCGCTCCCCGGCCGCAGGCCACCACCAGGGCCGCCGGAGTCGCCAGCCCGAGCGCACACGGGCAGGCAATGATCAGGACCGCAAGACCAGCGCTGAACGAGCGTTCCGGCGTGCTCCCGGCCAGCAGCCACCCGGCAAGCGTGAGCATCGCAAAGACCAGCACGGCGGGCACGAACACGGCCGAGATGCGGTCGGCCAGGCGCTGGATGGCGGCCTTCTGCGCCTGCGCGTCCTGCACCAGCCGGATCAGGTGCGCGAGCTGGGTGTCCTTGCCCACCTTGACGGCCCGGACGACCAGGCGGCCGGTCAGCGCGATGGTGCCGCCGACGACGCTGCCGCCCTCGGCCACCTCCGCGGGCACGGACTCGCCGGTCATCATGCTGCGGTCCACCGCCGACTGCCCGAACTCGACGTCCCCGTCCGCTGCGACCGTCTCCCCCGGCCGCACCACGAACAGGTCGCCTGGCCGCAGCCGCGCGACCGGGACGCGCCGCTCCTGCCCGTCGCCGGACAGCACGCAGACGTCCTTCGCGCCGGCGTCCGCGAGCCCGCGCATCGCATCGCCCGCGCTGCGCCGTGCCCTGGCCTCGAAGAACCGGCCGGCCAGCAGGAACGTGGTGACCGACGCGGCGACCTCAAGGTAGATGCCGCCGCCGGACGCGTGCACGAGCAGGTGCAACGCGCTCTCCCGCTGCCCGCCCCGGTCCAGGAAGAACATCGCGTACACCGACCAGCCGCACGCGGCGGTGATGCCCAGCGAGACCAGCGTGTCCATCGAGCACGAGCCGTGCCGGGCGTTCCTTAGCGCCGCGCGGTGGAACGGCCAGGCCGCCCACCCCGCCACCGGCGCGGCCAGCCCGACGAGCAGCCACTGCCAGCCGGGGAATCGGTACGACGGGAACAGCGACAGCGCGATGGACAGGTCCGACAGCGGGACGAAGAAGACCAGCGCGAGGATCAGGCGGCGCTTCAGGTAGCTGACCCGGGCGTCGTCGGGCCCCCGCTCCTTACCTCGTTCCTGCCCCGGTTCCTGTTCCGGCTCATGCACTGGCTCCCGTGCTGACTCCGCTGGCTCCCGTGCTGACTCTCCCGGCTCCTGGCCCGGCTCCCGTGCTGACTCCCCGGGGGGCCGGAGCAGGTCCGCGCCGTACCCGGCCCGCTCGACCTCGGTGATCAGCATCTGGGCCGTGACGGCGGCCGGCGCGGTGACGCGGGCCCGCTCCGTCGCGTAGTTGACCGCCGCGCGGACGTTGCCGATCTTGTTGAGCTTCCGCTCCACCCGGGCCGCGCAGGCGGCGCACGTCATGCCCCTGACCGAGAGCTCGATCTCGGTCACGTCAGCGGCTCCGGTCCTGCCAGCGGCTCCGGTCACGTCAGCGGCTCCGGTCATGCCAGCGGCTCCGGTCATGCCAGCGGCTCCGGTCATGCCAGCGGCTCCGGTCATGCCAGCGGCTTCGGTCATGCCAGCGGCTTCGTTCACCCGGCCAAGGTACTCTCAGCCCGTAACGTGGCAGATGGCCGCGCCGGGGCTGGTCTTGGCGAAGGCTATCGTCGCTGCCATGTATGCGAGCACCGTCACTGTCACCGGAATGAGCTGCGGGCATTGCGCCGATGCGGTCCGCGCGGAGATAACCAAGCTGCCTGGCGTGAATAGCGTCGACGTCGACGTCGAGAGCGGCAAGGTCCAGCTAGTCAGCGACTCCGAGTTGCAGCTCGCCGCGCTGAGAACTGCGGTCGAGGAAGCCGGCTACGAACTGGCAGGGCCGACCGCCGGGATCCGGCTGCCATGATCCGGTAAGAAACGGCGCCTCAGGAGACGCTTATCCTTCGCGTTAATGACGATGCCCTGCCCCGCGGCGCCCTGGCATCGGCACTGTCACAGCATCAGCACCAGCATGTAGCCCATGGTGACCCCCATCGCGATCTCGCAGCATGCGGCGAGACGGGGGGACATCGGCACGCGGCTGTCCTGGCCGACTTGCCCATGGCTGACGTCCTGGCCGTGGCTGACGTCCTGGCCGGGCTGTCCACGGCTGACCCGCTGGCCCGCCCGTCCGGGGCTGACGTCCTGGTAGGCCAGGGCGGAACCGTCGGTGGCTGCCAGCCCGGCTTGCGGGCCGACGCTCAGCGCCGCGCCTGACCCGGCCATCACTGGTTCGGTGAGGGCAACTGGCCGTGCGGCGACGGGAGGCAGCGAGGTGAGCCTGTCGGTGGTCCAGATGACGTAGCCGAGCAGGGCGAGCGCGAACACCAGTGCCAGGGTCGGGAAGCGGGCCGGGCCGGCCGACCCGCCCATGGTCATCCCCGTGCCGCTGCCCGCTGCGGCCGCGCTGCGTGCCGAGGAGACCGCGAGGAACATGTAGAGCATCGCGCCGCAGGCCAGCAAGTGCGGTGCGTGATGAGCGGGCCCGTATCCGGCGGTGCCGTTTCCAGCGCCAGCGGGAGCGGCGGCGCCGCGAGCGCGGTAGGCGCGGAAGGCGTGCCAGCCGAACCACGCCGTGGCCGCGCCGAAGACGACCTCCCAACCGGAGTCCCAGAAGGGATTCAGGCGCGGCACCAGCATGCCGGCCATCGCCACGCCCATCAGCACGTGCACGCCGTCCACGTCCCGCTCGGTCGGCCGATGCCAGCGGCGAGACGCCACCAGGCGGCTTACGCAGTAAAGGGCCGTGGCGATCATGACGACCGCGAACGTATCCGGAAGCCAGCCGGGACCAGCCATGTCAGGCTCCTGTCTTCAGCATGGAACGGGCCGGGTCGGCGGGCGCCGCTGCCGACGTCCGGGCCGGCCAGTAGGCCAGCGCGAGGAGGGCGAGCAGCGGGCCCGAGTTAGGGTCCGTGCCCGAGCCGGTGAGGATGCCGCCAAGTCCCTCGGCGAGCCAGAGAGCGCCGGCCACCACCAGGGCCAGGATGATTGCCACCCTGGCCGCCCTGGGCGCCAGGTAGACGCCCACTGCCACCACGGCGAGCGCCACCGTGAGCAGGACCGAGACCCACGTGCCCTGATGACCCAGCGCGCTGGCAAGGTGGTTGTCGGTCCAGCCGAGCCAGCCTGGCTCCCCGGACGCCATCCCGGCGATCATGCCGCTGATGGCCCCCGCGGCACGGGATGCCGGGGTCAGGGCGAAGTACGCGAGGCTGCCCCAAAGAATCAGCCAGAGCGCCTTGGCGGCCGGCCCGCCGACCGCGCGCCCGGCTACGGACGAGGCAGGGCGCTGCGCGGCGGCAGGCCACAGCAGCACCGCCAGCAGCGCGTAGATGATCACCGCGCCCGGGGCTCCGTTGACCGGGCTGGCGCCGCCGGTCAGTACCAGGCCGAGTCCCTCCCCGAGCCACCACACCGCGATCGCCCACACGATCGACGCGGCTAGCGCGACCTTTACGGTCGGCCGCCAGGCTATCCCCAGGCCAAGCAGAAGCTGGATAGTGGCGAACGCGGCGTTCATCAGGACGACGTGGTGGTCGATGAGCTGAGCCGACCAGTTAATCGGACCGGCGATGAAAGCCGGGTTGCCGGGCGCCGTGCCCGCGAGCATCTGCGGGAATGCCTTCGTGAACATGAAGGACTGGTATTGCAGCACCCCGTCAAGCAGCCAGATGGCGCCGAGGGCGAGCTGCAGCTTCCGGCGCGCGTCCGTAGCTGGCAGGCGGTCGCGCGCGGCAGCGCCTGACCTGAACTGCCAAGCGGTGGCACCGCCAGCCGCCAGGCCCTCGCTCATGACGATTCCTTTCCCCGAAACGGCACGAGACTATTGTGCCGCCCGCGCATCCGGCAAGGAGAATACGCCATCCTGCCGTTTGCTTTCCTCGGCATTTCCGTGCCCGCGGAACCCCGGACGGGTATGAAGGAAAACCCCCGCACCGTACTTGCTAAACCCGACGGGGGTATTCCCGATACCCGGTGCGGGTATTCAGCGGCTTTCCGAATACCGCAAAGGGTGGGCACAATACCTGGCTTGTGTATGCAGACCACGGGGGTGCCGCACCTGACGAGCCGTCGGCAACTACTGCCTGCAATACTGTGTGCCTTTGCTGCCTGCAATACTGTGTGCCTTCGCAGTCGAAGGACGCTGCCATGGTCCGCACGGGCATCCCGCCCCGCTGTCAGGAGCCGCGATGAGCGCCCCCGCGAGGCTGTGCGCTTTCGGCCTCCTGCTACTCGTCATCTTCCTGGCGGCCAGGGCGGCCGGGGCGGCCCTCGGGCCCGTCACGGCGACCTACGCCCGTACTGGCGGCGGTTCCAGTCCGATGCAGACCGGCCCGATGCAGATGGGCACTGGCCCGGCAGGTGCAGGAATCCCGGCACTCGTGCGCGTGTCCCTGCGGGTGTCCGCCGGTCGGGGCGGACGGTGATGACCAGCGCGCCGTCCGTGCCGGACACGGCCATCGAACTGGCCATCGGGGGCATGACCTGCGGCGCGTGCGCGGCGAGGATCGAGAAGCGGCTGAACCTGCTGGACGGGGTGACGGCGACCGTCAACTACGCCACCGAGCGCGCGTACCTCACCTCGACCGGCGGCCGGGACCTCGCCGAGCTGATCACGGCGGTCCAGGCCGCTGGCTACCGCGCCGCGCTGCCCGGGCCGGCCGGCGGTCCGAAGCCGGCCAGCGCCCGGCCGACTCGTGACCTGGGCTGGCGCCTGGTCGTCTGCGTCCCGCTTGCCCTCCCCGTCGTGCTGCTGGCGATGATTCCGTCCGCGCAGTTCCGCGGCTGGCAGTGGCTCAGCCTGGTGCTGGCCATCCCGGTGGTGGCCTGGGGGGCATTGCCGCTGCACCGCGCAGCGGCGGCCAGCCTCGTGCAGGCCACCGCGACGATGGACACGCTGGTGAGCCTGGGCATCGCCGCGTCGTTCGTCTGGTCCGTCTACGCACTGCTGTTCGGCGGGGCGGGCACGCTCGGCATGCACATGCCGTTTGCCCTCGCCTACGGCCCGGCGGCCCAGCAGACGCTCTACCTGGACGTCGCCGCGGGCGTGACCGTCTCGGTGCTGGCCGGCCGTTACCTCGAGGCCCGCGCCAAAGACCGCTCCGGCTCGGCGCTGACCACGCTGGCGCAACTCGGCGCCAAGACCGTCGCAGTCCTCCGCGACGGCACCGAGCAGCGCGTGAGCAGCGAATCGCTCCGTGCAGGGGAGCTGTTCGTCGTCCGGCCCGGCGAGAAGATCGCCACGGACGGGATCGTGACCGAGGGCGGCTCGGCGGTCGACATGTCGCTTCTTACCGGCGAGCCGGTGCCGGTCGAGGTCGGGCCTGGTTGTGCGGTGACCGGCGCTACCGTCAACGTGAGCGGCCGGCTGATCGTGCGGGCCACCCGCGTCGGCTCCGGCACCACGCTGGCGCAGATCGTCGCTCTCGTCACCCGGGCGCAGGCCGGCAAGGCGGCGGCGCAGCGCCTCGCCGACAGGCTCGCCGCGGTCTTCGTGCCGTGCGTGATCAGCCTGGCTGTGGTGACCCTCGGCTTCTGGATCGGCGTCGGCCTGCCGTCGCAGTACGCCTGGAGCCCGGCGTTCGCCGTCCTCGTGGTGGCGTGCCCCTGCGCGCTCGGGCTCGCGACAGGTACCGCGTTGCTGGCCGGCGTGGGCCGCGGCGCCGAGCTCGGCATCCTCGTGAAGGGCCTGCCCGCGCTCGAATCCGCCCGGCGGATCAGCGTCGTGGTCCTCGACAAGACCGGGACCATGACCAGCGGAAAGCTGTCGCTGCACTCCGTTACCACCGCGCCGGACGCCGACGAGAAGGAAGCCCTAATGCTCGCCGGTGCGGTGGAGGACGCGTCCGAGCATCCGATCGGCCAGGCGATAGCGAGGGCGTCGGCGGCGAGCCTGGGCAGCCTGCCACCGGTGACCGAGTTCCTGAGCCTGCCCGGGGCCGGCGTGCGGGGAGCCGTGGCAGGCCGCTGCGTCACCGTCGGCGGCATCCAGCTGTTCGACGAGCTCGGTCTCGCCGTGCCAGCCGCATTGCGCGAGGCGGCCAGCCACGCCGAAGACGCCAGCGCTACCGCGATCCTGGTCGGCTGGGACTCGCGAGCCCGCGCGATGCTCGCGCTCACCGACGCCGTCAAGCCAGGTAGCGCGGCGGCCGTGGCCAGGATCAGGCAGCTCGGCCTGCGGGCGGTGCTCGTCACCGGCGACAACGCCCGCAGCGCCCGGGCGGTCGCAGCGCAGCTCGGCGTCGCGGAGGCCGACGTGTTCTCCGGCGTCCGGCCGGACGGCAAGGCCGGCCTGATCCGGGAGCTGCAGGCAGCCGGGCTGCAAGTAGCGATGGTCGGTGACGGCGTCAACGACGCCGCCGCGCTGGCCCAGGCAGACCTCGGCATGGCGATCGGCACCGGCGCCGACGCCGCCATCGGCGCGGCCGACCTCACCCTGGTCAGCGGCGACCCGGCCAGCATCGCCGACGCCATCCAGCTCGCGCGGTCCACCCTGCGGACGATCCGCGCCAACCTGGCCTGGGCCTTCGGTTACAACCTGCTCGCGATCCCGCTCGCGGCGCTCGGTTACCTCAACCCGCTGTTCGCCGGCGTCGCCATGTCGGCCAGCTCGCTGATCGTCGTTTCGCATAGCCTTCGGCTGCGGCGCTTCGGCGGCGTCCGCCGCAGGGCAAGCGCCGCCGCCGGCCCTGCCGGAACCAGCCGATGACGCGCGCGCCGGGCGCACGCCAGCCGGCACCCTCGGCCCGGCTCGCACCGTCCGCCCGGCCCGCACCGTCCGCCCGGCCCGCACCGTCCGCCCGGCCCGCAGCGACGCGCGGCCGGCTGCGGCAGCTCGCCGCTGCGGCGCTCGCCCCGGTGATCTGCGCCGCGGCCCTGACCGGCCTGCTGTCCGCATGGGTCGCCACCGGCGGCGCCGGCACCATCACCCGAGTGCAGATCAGGGTAGGCATGGCCGCCATCTCCGCCGGCGCCTTCACCGCCAGCGGCGCCTCGGCCGGCCGCGCGACCACCTACCTCACCATCAGCAACCTCACCGGCAGCCCGGACGAGCTGCTCTCCGCCCGCAGCCCCGTGTCGTCCCGCGTCGTGCTCACCCGGCAGGCCGCTGCGGCCGGCTCCGGCCCGGCCCTTCCCGGGCTGGCCATCCCCGCGCACGGCACCGTCACCTTGAGCCCGTTCGGCGACGACGTGGTGTTCCTGCACCCCGCGCCGCTCCAGGTCGGCCAGCTGGTCCCGCTGACCCTGACCTTCCGCCAGGCCGGCCGGGTCACCGTCGAGGCGACCGTCACCCCGCCGGGAGCCCCCTGACCCTGACATGTGGCCGGAACTCACTGGATGGCCGCCCCCGCCCAGCCGCCGGCTCCGGCGCAATCGCCACGGCACGCGATTAACCTGGGTCAGCGGGCGAATGCCGGCGGCATGCCCGGCTGCCGCCCGGCCTGGCGGGCGGAATCCGTGCCACCTCCTGGCGGCGCGACGGCAGCGGACGGCGAAGGAGAACCGCGATGGCGGCTGGCAGCATCTCGGCGGAGATCCGGCAGTTCTGGGACGAGGACGCGGACAGCTATGACAACTCGCCATCGCATCACCCGCAGCGGCCCCAGGAACTTGCGGCGTGGGGCGGCACGCTGCGGCGCCTGCTGCCCGATCCCCCGGCGACGGTACTCGACGCCGGGGCAGGCACGGGGTTCCTGTCCCTGCTGCTGGCCGGCCAGGGCTATCAGGTCACCGCCCTGGATCTCTCGGCCCGGATGCTGGCGGCCCTGCAGGCCAAGGCGGCTCGGCTCGGGCTCACCGTCCGTACCGTCCACTCGGACGCGGCCAGCCCGCCCGCAGGCAACTTCGACGCGGTCGTGGAGCGTCACCTGGTCTGGACCCTGCCCGACCCGGCCACTGCCCTGGCAGCGTGGCGAGCGGCTGCGCCAGCCGGCCGGCTGGTGCTCGTGGAGGGGAGCTGGGGCAAGACTGGCGGAGTCGAGGGCATCCGGGCCGACATCAGACAGCTGGCCAGCAGGGTTCGCGGTGCAGAGCCGGGACACCACGGCCACTACAGCGATCGCGTCGTCGGCGCCCTCCCCCACGGCAGCGGCATCAGCCCGGCCGAGGCGGTTTCCCTGGTCCAGGCCAGCCCCTGGGGGCAAGCCAGGTTCGAGCGGCTGCGCGACATCGAGTGGGCCGTGCTGGAAGGGCGCGGCCTGCTCGACCAGCTACTCGGTACCCACCCCAGGTGGGCCGTCATCGCCGGATCCTGAGCCGCAGGGGGCGGCCGACGTTTCCGTCCCGACGGGGCGACCGTCCGTCCCGACAGGGGGGCGACCGTCCGTCCCGACAGGGGGCGACCGTCCGTCCCGACGGGGGCGACCGTCGTTGCCCCCTGCGCCGCGGACATACTCTGGTGGCGTGGTACTCGCACCCGAAGGACGCCGGATGCTGCGGCTGGAAGCGCGCAACAGCCAGACCCCGATCGAGCGCAAGCCGCCATGGATCAAGACGCGCCTGCGGACCGGGCCGCACTACACCGAGCTCAGGCAGCTGGTGCGCAGCGAGGGACTGCACACGGTCTGCGAGGAAGCGGGCTGCCCCAACATCTTCGAGTGCTGGGAGGACCGCGAGGCCACGTTCCTGATCGGCGGCGACCAGTGCACAAGGCGCTGCGACTTCTGCCAGATCGCCACCGGCAGGCCGGGCCCGCTGGACACCGACGAGCCGCGCCGGGTGGCCGAGTCGGTGGCCACGATGGGCCTGCGCTACGCGACCGTCACCGGGGTGGCCCGCGACGACCTGTCGGACGGCGGCGCTTGGCTGTACGCGCAGACCTGCGCCGAGATCCACGCGGCCGTGCCAGGCTGCGGCGTCGAGCTGCTGATCCCCGACTTCAACGCGGAGCCGGCCCAGCTGGCCGAGGTCTTCGCCGCCCGCCCCGAGGTGCTCGCGCACAACATCGAGACCGTGCCGCGGATCTTCCGGCGGATCCGGCCGGGGTTCCGCTACGACCGCTCCCTCGACGTGCTCGCCCGGGCGCGGCAGGCGGGCCTGATCACGAAGTCCAATCTCATCCTCGGCATGGGCGAGGAGCGGCACGAGGTCAGCGAGGCGATGGCTGGCTTGCGCGCGGCCGGGTGCGACCTGCTCACGATCACGCAGTACCTGCGGCCGTC
>Ga0302325_10004649_pt1 | contig 31578 bp, 30 predicted proteins | sample Palsa_T0_2_FD_201948 | JGI IMG/M metagenome (GOLD analysis project Ga0302325, IMG submission 201948) | Peat permafrost microbial communities from Stordalen Mire near Abisko, Sweden - Palsa_T0_2 | ecosystem: Environmental > Terrestrial > Soil > Palsa > Peat permafrost | place: Sweden: Abisko... | reverse complement strand
GGTCACGCGCGCCAATGTGTCGCGGGGCGCTCGACCACGCCACGCAAGCCAGCGGCCGGTCTTGCGCCCATACCAAATACTTCAAGTGTTCCCCCACCGGCTGCTCATAACCCAGATAATGATGCTCCTCCAGCAGGCTGTTAAACAGCGGCTCATCCCCGCTCCGCCGCACCTGCACAAACTCCAAGGGCTGGAACTGGCCAAGACTGCCTTCCACCGGCGTCCTGTCGATCAGCACTGGAGTCGGCCGCACCCGCCGCGCCAACGGGTTATGCGGCACGTACCGCACCGGTGGTAGTTCTGCGGACCTTATCAATCAGTGCGTCAACGCGCGGAGGAGCCTGTCCCGCCTCGGGAGCTTGGAGTCTTTTGCGAGTATTTGGAAGACATGCTCCAGCCTTTGTTCGGGATAGCTGGCCAAACGGTCGTTGTTAGCATCGAGCAGCAAAACTCCCGTGAGTGGCCCCCCGCATGGCAATTCTTCTCCGTGACACTAGGGGGCGACCAATTGGGGGACGTGCAGAGGTTGACGGGGCGTTTGATGTTGGACGCGAGCAAGACCGGAGCCAGCCGTATCACTGTTCGAGTACCCGACGGAGGCCTCCTTGTCGGCATCCTCAATGCGCGCAGGTTCTGGACGCGGAGCCGGGCGCGGCTTTGCAGCCTATACATCGAGCAGCATCACATGGACGCTTTTCCAATCGGGATGCGGTCACTAAATGCCGGGGTTCTTCGTCCATGCTCCGGATTACAGGCTCCCTCATCCACAAATTCCGCTGCGCCTTATTCTCGTTGCCCATCTGGCGTTCACAAAGGCATTTGAGTTACTTCGCGCCCAGCCGCCTATCGGGTTCGCGCTCTCCACGGCCAAAGAAGATGAAATCACCATAGAGATCTACCGAGTCTTGGAGGATTGGCTCCTGGGTACCGGTGCGGTCGCTGGATTTGACCGTCGCCGTTTTAGGAATGTGCGGGCACCGGAAATTCCCAATTTTGACGGTACGCATCCAGCGAAGAAACCCGATTTAGTCGCCTTTCTCGTGGAGCGTGAACATCTGTCTGTGCGGCCCTCGCAGGATGCCCTGTTCGCCGAATGCAAGCCCGTAGACGATGCCCACCCGATTGGGAAACACTACTGTGACGGCGGAATTCAGCGCTTCGTCAACGGCGAGTATGCCTGGGCGATGCAGGAAGGGATGATGATTGCATATGTCCGCGGCGGGCGCACGATAAACACACATCTCGCGCCAGTCTTGGCCTCCGAAAATCGTCAAGCGGCGCTCGGCTCTCCGCGCGCCCCGGCGGTAGTATCCGCCGCGATTGGTGAGCCGCTTCAATTCACAATCCATCAGCGTTCGTTTCCTTGGCCCGGGCGCCAAGGCAAAGCTTGCGAGATTCAAATCTTCCATTCTTGGCATCCCTGCGCCTAGCGCGTCGCGCGTTGGCTCACGTTCTGGGGGCGGTCATTTCCGATTTGTAGAAGCGGGCACGGTCTCGTAGTCAGAGGAGTGGGCGGGCTGCGGTGTTCACCTTGGGACACGAGGTTCCGCTCAACCGAAATAGCCGACAAACACGCTTGCGTGTGTGCGTCCGCCTTCCATCCGGACGTGTAGTCGGCGACCCGCTGAAGTGCCGGCCCGCACCCAAGCGCCTCGGAAACGGCGTTCTGGGACATCACTCCTGAGAAGTCCCGTCATGTCGCTGGATTGAAAACGCGCCACACCTAAACGAGCCATCCCCCGCCCAAATACCAAACCGCCCCCAACACCCAACGAATCGCCCACCCCGCGCCCGCCGGTCACACATCTACAAAAAATCCCCCGCGCCCCTAACCCCTGATCCCCCAATCACCTACAGCCCATCCCCCGCCGCACAAACCCCGGCCCCAGCCCGCCCCAATGCTAACCTGAACTCAGAAGAACCGACGCGCCCGAACAAGGATCGCCGCGTCGCCGTGTCCCCGCGTCGCCCCCCTCGTAACATCGACGCTTTCTGTCGATGTTGCCGAGCGCCGCTCGCCCCCTCCGCCCCGTAAATTGGTTTCGTCTGGTCGATCAAGGTAACTATATGGCAACAAAGAGACAAATCGCGGCAAATCGCCGCAATGCAAAGAAATGTACGGGTCCCAAAACCCCCGAGGGCAAGGCCGCCTCTTCCATGAACGCGCTGCGCCACGGCCTGCGCGCCCGCAAAGTGGTCTTGCCCGACGAAAAACCCGAGGAATTTGACGAGATCTTCACCGGCCTCCAGGACCAATTCCAGCCCCAAAACCCGGGCGAGCAGTATCTGGTCGATCAGGCGGCCATCGCACAGTGGAAGCTGGTGCGCGCGGAAGTCTACCAAGCCCGTTCCCGTGAGAAAGATCCCTCCATCGAAGCCTGCAGTGCCGTTTTCTGCAAGATGACGCTGGTCACAGGCCGCCTGGAGCGCACCTACTCGAGGGCTTACAAAGAGTTGGAGCGCATCAAAGCCGCTCGCGGCAAACAGAGAGTAGCATCGGAGGAACAACCGGAAAAATTGGTGGAAAAAGCGAAGAAATCGCAGGAGCCGGACATGCCGTCTGGTATCCGCCTTTACTGGGTGAACCCCGAGACCGGCGAGAGGACTCTCGCCGCCCACACGCCGGGAGCCGGAGACCCCGATGATCCCACCAGAGCGGAACAGAGCGCGGAACCACCCACGCCGCCAATCTGAACGGATCTCCGTGTCTCCGCGTCCCCGTGTCTCCGCGTCGCCGCGTCCGCGCCCCACACTATAATAAGCTTCTAACCGAAGGCCCCCATGCAAATCGATCCCGATGAAGCGCTCGACTACCATTCCTCCGCGCCCGCCGGCAAAGTGGCCGTCGTCCCCACCAAGTCCTGCCGCACGCAGCGCGACCTGAGCCTGGCTTACACCCCCGGCGTCGCCGTGCCCTGCCTCGAAATCGCCCGCGATCCCAGCCTCGTTTATAAGTACACCGCCAAAGGCAACCTGGTGGCTGTGGTCACCAACGGCACCGCCGTCCTGGGACTGGGCAACATCGGCCCCGCCGCCGGCAAGCCCGTCATGGAGGGTAAGGCCGTCCTGTTCAAACGCTTTGCCGATATCGATGTCTTCGATATCGAGTTGGCCACCACCAACGCCGACGAGATCGTCCGCACCTGCCAGTTGCTCGAGCCCACCTTCGGCGGCATCAATCTGGAGGATATCAAGGCGCCCGAGTGCTTCTACATCGAAGAAGAATGCCGCCGCACCATGAAGATTCCCGTATTCCACGACGATCAGCATGGCACCGCCATCATCTCGGGCGCAGCCCTCCTGAACGCCCTGGACTTGGCCGGCAAGCAAATCGGCCAGGTGCGCGTGGTGTTCAATGGCGCGGGCGCCAGCGGCATCTCCTGCGCGCGGCACTACGTCAACCTGGGCGTGCGCCGCGAAAATATCCTCATGTGCGATACCAAGGGCGTCATCTATAAAGGCCGCACGGAAGGCATGAATTCCTACAAGGAGCGCTTCGCGGCTGAAACCGGCGCGCGCACCCTGGCTGACGCTTTCGTGGCCGCGGACGTGTTCTTCGGCTTGTCCAGCGGCAATTGTGTCACACCGGAGATGCTGCTCTCGATGGCCGCCAATCCGATCGTCTTCGCCCTGGCGAACCCCGATCCGGAAATCGCTTACGACCTGGCGGTGGCCACCCGGCCGGACGCCATCGTGGCCACCGGACGCTCGGACTATCCCAACCAGGTCAATAACGTCCTGGGATTCCCCTTCATCTTCCGCGGCGCGCTGGACGTCCGCGCCACCATGGTCAACGATGAGATGAAGCTGGCCGCCACGCGCGCTCTGGCCGCCCTCGCCCGCCAGGATGTGCCGGACGCCGTGCGCCGCGCCTACGGTGTCGAACGCCTGGAATTCGGCCGCCACTACATTATTCCAAAGCCCTTCGATTCGCGCGTGCTGATTTGGGAGGCCGCAGCGGTGGCGCAGGCCGCCATGGAGACCGGCGTCGCGCAAGCGCCCATCGATATCCACGATTACCGCGAACAATTGGAGCGCCGCTTGGGCAAGGCCCACGAGGTGATGCGGATCATGATCCGGAAAGCGCAGCGCCAGCCCCAGCGTGTGGTCTTCCCCGAAGGCGAAGAGCTTAAGATCCTGCGCGCCTGCCGCATCCTTATAGATGAGAAGATCGCGCACCCGGTTTTGCTCGGCAGCGAAGCGCGCATTCATGCCGCCATGGCCGGGTTGCATTTGGAGCTCGACGGCTTGCAGATCGTCGATCCCGCCAAGTCCGCGCGGCTGCCGGCTTATGCCGGCGAAATGTACAGCCTTCGCCAGCGCAAGGGAATCACCCGCCGCGAAGCCGACCAGCAGATTCTCGACCGCAATGTTTTCGGCGCCATGATGGTGCGCCTGGGAGACGCCGATGCCCTGGTCGGCGGCCTTACGCAACATTATTCCGACATGCTTCGTCCCGCCCTGCAAGTCATCGAGGTGCGGACCGGTATGCGCAAGGTCTCCGGCGTCTACGTGCTGATTACGCCCAAACGCGACATTTATTTCCTGGCCGACGCCACCGTCAACATCGAGCCCACCGCCGAGGATCTGGCTGAGATTGCGGTCAATACGGCGGAAATGGCGCGGCGCTTCGATGTGGATCCCCGCGTGGCCATGCTCTCCTTCTCCAATTTCGGCAGTTCGCGTCATCCGCTGGCCGAAAAGGTGCGCAAAGCCGTCGCGTTGGTGCGTCTCCGCGAACCCGGCCTGATGATTGATGGCGAGATGCAAGCCGACACCGCCGTAGTGCCCGAGATTATAGATGAGACCTTTCCTTTCAGCACTTTGAAAGGGGGCGCCAACGTCCTGATTTTCCCCAATCTGGAAGCCGGAAACATCGCTTACAAGCTGCTCATCCGGATTGCCGGGGCCGAACCCATCGGCCCCATCCTGATGGGGATGTCGCGCCCCGTGCATGTGCTGCAGCGCGGCGCAGAGGTCAACGATATCGTGAATATCGCCGCCGTCGCGGTCGTGGACGCGCAAGATGCACAACATAGCGCTTGACCCGTCCAGTACAAATGTTTGATAATAACGGCTCTAAGCGCCACTAACCTAATTATGCACCGCGGCCTCATACTGCTGGTATTGTTCTGCCTCCTGCCACCGTGTACCTTCGCGGCGCGTAGCGCCAAGAAGCGCAAGGCCCGGCCCGCGCGGTCGACCGCTGTTTCCCCGCCCCCTCGCCCCCTCGCCCCCTCGCCCGCTCACTCCAAGCCCCGCCCGCTGCCCGTCTCCCACTTCGATCCCACAGCCGGCGACAATGTAGATGGCGACGATCTCGAGGTGCGGCGGGCGGCAGTCGACGCCCTGGGACCCTACAACGGCACCGTGGTGGTGGTCGATCCCCAAACCGGGCGCGTCCTAACTATGGTGAATCAGAAGACCGCCCTCGACAGCGGCTTTACTCCCTGCTCCACCATCAAGCTGGTCACCGCCTTCGCCGCCCTCAACGAAGGGCTGATCGGCCGCGACACGCCGGTGCAGCTTACCCGCCGCACCAGCCTGGACCTCAGCTCCGCCCTGGCGCACTCCAATAATCCCTATTTCAAGATCCTCGGCGACCGCCTGGGCTACCAGCGCGTGGTGCACTACGCCACCCTCTTCGGCCTTGGCGAAAAGGCCGGATGGCAGATCCCCGGCGAGAGGCCCGGCCTGCTGCCCGGCGCCCCGCCGGAACACGGCAGTGTGGGCATGATGACGGCATACGGCGAAGGCATCCAGTTGACGCCCTTGGAACTCGCCGCCCTGGTTTCCGCCATCGCCAACGGGGGAACTCTCTACCACCTCCAATATCCCAAGAGCCAGCAAGAGATCGACCATTTCGTCCCGCGCGTGAAGCGTCATCTGGAGATCGGTAATTGGATTGCCGACGTCAAGGTCGGCATGCGCGGGGCAGTGGACTTCGGCACCGCCCACCGCGCCGGCGTCGACCAGCCCGAGACCATCCTCGGCAAGACCGGAACCTGTCACGATTCCCGCGCTCTCAACCATCTGGGTTGGTTCGGCTCTTTCAACGATGTGGAGCGCAATCAACTGGCGGTCGTGGTGCTGCTCACGGGCGGCTTCCGGATCAACGGCCCCATCGCCGCGGGCGTGGCGGGTTCCATTTATAAGCAGCTCTCGCACCAGAACTTCTTCGCCGCCAGCCGCATTCTGTCCACCCAGGTCTGCTGCACCCGCTGATGTACCAGTACGAATTTCCCTTCGGCCGCCGCTGACACTATCAAGGTCCACACCACGGCCGAGCGTTCCTAAGCAGCAAGCGGCACGAGGGTGCCCAAAGAAATAACTCGAAGCAAATAAATTGACGCGCTCCCTTGCGCGCGACGGCTCAGCAGGGCGTACCATCGGCGTTGGCAGAGTAGTTAACACTCCGCGTTCGGGTGAACGAATAATATGAGAACCTCTCCTGCCTGTGACACAAGAATCGGTACCGCTCAACCGCGCCCGAGAAATTCCGCGTACACGTCTCGCCACGCGCCCCGACCGGCGAAAAAGCCATTCGCACGGAACCTGCCGTCCAGCACGCTCATGGCGCTCACAATCGGCTTGATCCTATGCGCTAGCGCGCTGGCACAGGACTCGGTCGGCCGCATAACGTCCGTCAAGTTGCTAACGCCCCAGGCGGGCTGGGCAGCCACGAAAACCCGTCTGTACTGGACGAACGACGATGGCCTCAACTGGAAAGACGTAACGCCCAGCGCCGCGAGGAACTGGACCTTCGCGGATACTTTTTTCTTCGACCCCTCCAACGGCTGGGTTTTGCTCACGGAAACGGACGAAGGCGGAGACTCGGCGAGGTTTGAGCTCGCTTCCACGACCGACGGTGGCGCGGACTGGTCCGTTGCGCCGTTGCACGTGCCGGAGGCCGATCCGGGGAGGGGCTCGTCCTCCGAAGCCTGGGTCTATTTCGAGGACACGAAGCACGGCTGGGTGATGGTGCGGATGAACGGCAATGCGGCCGTAAGCCTCGGCATCCTGCTGATCACGGACGACGGCGGAGGTACCTGGAGAACCCCGCAGCACCTTGGCCCGCCGGTGGCGGGTCCGACCAGCTTCGCCGATCCCAAGCGAGGATGGTTGGCCGGTGGTCCGGACGAGCAGCTATACTCAACAACCGACGGCGGGGAAACTTGGCAGGAGGTGTCTTTGCCAGCGCCACCGCCGATGCGCGCGTCGGCTGCGGCGATTTACCACTTACCAACATTCCAATCCGCCGGCACGGCGTCCCTCCCAGTTGAGTTTTTCCAACTTGACGGTGAGAAGGAGGCGCTGGCCCTCTTTCGCAGCGCCGACGGCGGCCAGAATTGGACGCGGAGCGGGGTACTGCAACTAGACCATTCCAGTTGGGCGACCTCCGTAGCCGACTCCTCCTGGATCACCGCATCAGTGTCTGGCGATGCCCTCGCTCTAAGAACGGTGCCACTCGGCGGCGACGGCTCCGGCGCGGCGGCGCCAGTCTCGGTGCGCCCCGGCATAAGCCGGAGTGCCATTCTGCGAGTAACCTTCGCGGACAACGCACGCGGGTGGGTGCTGTTGACCGACGGCGAGCTGCTGTTCACCGCGGACGGCGGAGCTACGTGGACGCAGACCACACCCAGCCCGGCGAGGGTCCCGCGTCCGACCGCTTCGGGGTCAGGGGTGTTCCCAGCCGCCCCACGCCCCCGCTCCTACGAACACAACGCCGCCCCGGAAGCCGCGACTGACACCCCTGCGAAGATTTTGGGCTTCGACTTAAGCCGGGTTATGTTGCCCAGCGCCATGCAGGCCTGGTGGGATCTCAGTCCCTATTTCGCTACCAGCGTCTATCTGCCAGGCTCCCCAAATCGTGGGACAGACCCAAATCTAACCGCCAGTTGGGTCTCGGCGATCCAAGGCCAGGGCTGGGGCTTCATACCCATCTGGTTTGGGACCCAGGCACCGTGCGCGTGCGCCCCGAGCTCGCCCGCCGGTGGCTGCACACCGTACAACTACGTCTTCAGCAGCGATCCGGCAACGGCGCAGGCGCAGGGAACGGGAGACGCGGACGCCGCCAGCCGCATTCTATCCACCCAGGTCTCACGCACTGACGTACCAGTACCGAAACCGCCATTTGACTCCTGACTCCTAACTTCCGACTCCTTTTTGTTAGCTTTGCTCTGCTAACTAAGGTTAGTTCGGTACTCCCCATGCCGAAGTACCCCTAGCTCTCCTATAACTTTTAGCGCCTGAAAAATCATTTACATCCGTCAAAAACTTCGGGTACACTCAATCAGAAGGAAAGGACGGATGCAAATGAAAATAGCCGCCAGCCAAGCAAGAAAGAACTCGCAGCGCGGACAGGCCATGCTCGAAGCCGCAGGCATTGTATTGCTGTTGTTGGGGCTTATGTTTCTGGTCGTCGATTTGTCTTTCACGCTCTTCACCAAGGCGACTCTGCAGGAAGCTGTAAAAGCAGGCGTGCGATTCGCCGTTACCGACCAGCTCGGGTCGGGCCAATCCTATATGAACGACTCTATCGTGCAGGTAGTGCAGCAGAACGCGCTGGGCATGCTGAACGGTTCTAACGGCGCTTGCAAGATCTCGATCAATTACTTCAACCCCACCACCGGCGCCGCCAGCACCGGCACAGGAGGCGACGTCGTAGAAGTATCCGTGACCGGCTACAGCTATTCTCCGGTCGGCATCCTCAAAAGCTCCAGTCCAATCTCCATCACCGCCAGTTCATCGGATGTGCTGGAAGCCTGCCCGCTGGGCGGCTGCCCGCCGGTGGCTAATCCCACCCCGGCGACATGCCCGTAAGGATACCCAATATGTCCGGAAACAGAGGAGTCCAAGCTATGTGCCGCAAACGGAACGAAAAAGGTAATGCATATATCGAGTTCGTGCTGGTCGCGTCTTTTTTCTTCGTGCCCATGATACTCGGCTTGATCACCGTGGGTATCGCCGTGATCCGCAACTTTCAAGTGAACCAACTGACTCGCGACGTCGGCCATATGATGGCCAAGGGCGTGGATTTTTCGCAGCAGCTCAATCAGAATCTGGCCGCCAACGATCTGGCGAATGGCTTGAGCCTGCAGGCCAATGCCGGCAACGTCACCGGAAGCGCCTCCGGCAACGGCGTGTTGGTGCTGTCCGTGTTTGAGAGCCTGACATCTTCCTGCGGCTGCCCCAACGCGGGGCACGTAGTGGTGGTGACCCGGATTGTGATTGGCAACAATACGCTCTACACCACTCCGTTTGGGCACCCTTCCTCCATCTCCGCCTCTGGCAACGTCCCGAATTACTCGACCGATAGCGCCGCTCAGGCGGACAATGTATCGTCGGTGATCGCCATCCCGTCGAACGGTCTGGCGTATATGGCCGAGGGTGACTTCGCATTCAAAGATCTGGGCGTCGTCGGATTCATTGCCAACCTGGGCGCGTTTAACCGCGTCGTATTTTAGACCGAAGGAGAACCTATCATGCAAGATCTCAACAACCGCAAGAGGCCCTCGAGGGGCATCGCGATCATCTTAACTACGCTGACGCTGACCGTCACGCTGCCGCTGGTGGGACTGGGATTCGACGTGGCCACGTTGTACCTGATCAAGTCGAAACTGGGAGCCGCCGCGGATTCGGCGGCATTGGCCGGCGCGCGCGCCCTAAGCCAGGGGACTAACGCCGCGGCACAGACGGCTAGCGCCGTCGGCACCGCCCAAAACTACTTCAGCGGGAACTTTCCCACGGGGTATTGGCAAACCACCGGGGCTTCGGCCACCGTCACGGTGGACGATACTTCCCTTCCCAATTACCGCACCGTCAACGTATCCGCCACCGCTCAGGCGCCATTATATTTCCTGCGGGTACTGAACCAGCAAGCTTCGACGATCAATGTAACCGCTACGGCGGGTCGCCGCGATGTGATGATGATGATGGTGCTCGACCGCTCTTCTTCGATGAACGGCATAGTCGCCGGCACGGGCCAGACCGCCTGCGCTTTGATGAAAGTCGACGCCGCCGCGTTCGTAAACTACTTCGCTCCCGGGCGCGACCAGCTCGGCCTGGTGGCATTCGGCTCCTCCACTTATATCTACCCGTCCACCACCAGTTTCACCACGCCGGATGCCAATGGCAATACCCTGCAGTCCCTCATCGGACAGCTTACCTGCGGCGCCAACACTTCCTCCGCCGATGGCATCGCCACGGCCTACACGGAGATCGCCAACGTTAACAATCCCAACCGCATGAACGTGATCATGTTCCTGACCGACGGGCGGGCCAACGGCGTCACCGCCGATTACTCAACAGTCCAGGTCAACGGCAAGTGCTCTCTAACGGCGGGCACGCCCGGCGTTATCGCCCAGTGGGCCGGGGGCGCCTTGCCTAGCGGAAGCACCGCGGGTTTGATGCAGGCCACTAGCCCCAGCATCACCTTCCCGAATGACAACGTCCCCATCAGCGGCAGCAGCGGATGCCAGTTCGACACGGCTCTCACTAACGTCCCTGCAGATATCCCGAATCTGCCCGCTACGGACATTAACGGCAACTCGACCTCGGGACCTTACAGCCAGGAAAATAGCGGGACTTGGCCCTATACGACTCCGTTTAACTCGGTCGGGGCGGTCAGCATACCGCAACAGATCGTCATTGCATCCTCCAATGTTCTGGACAATGAGGCCACCCAGGTGCGAACCAATGGAACCCTGAATCCCTTTATCTACGACATCGCGCTGATGGGCAATGGGCCGGTCGACGACATGCCCGACACCTTGTTATTGCGTAAGATCGCCAACGATCCGACGCTTGCCGGAGATAGCGGAATCGGGGCGACTTTCTATCAGCAGCAGATTCACCAGCCGCATGGGTATTTCGCCATAGCCCCGGATGCCTCGCAACTGGGGGTGGCATTCGATAGTATTGCGACCCAGATCAGCATCCGCCTGGCGCGGTAAGGCTGCGGGGCACCGTCGAAATCCGCTGGCAGGCGGCCAAGATTGGCCGCCCTCCAAGGACGGTTTTCGACGGTGCCCCACTAGCAATTCCGTCCTTTATATCAACTGCGGCAGAATCTCGCCGGCGGCACCTTCGAGCGCGCAGTCCACAATATCGGAACAAGGAGCCGGTTCCAGGTTCACCTGGATCACTCGCGCTCCGGCCTGTTTTGCCAGCGGAATCAGGCTGGCCGCCGGATAGGCCTGCGCCGCAGTCCCCACCACCAGCAGAACCTGTGCCGCCATGACCGCATGTTCGGCTTCCTGCATCATGCCTTCCGGCAGAGGCTCGCCAAACCACACCACGCCGGGGCGCGCCAGCCCGCCGCATCCGCAGTGCGGCGGCAGTTTGGGCAAGGGCACGCGGCGGTCCGGCCAGTTGCTGCCGCAGGCGGTGCAGCGCATGCGCCAGATGTCGCCGTGCAGTTTCAGTATCCGGCCGCTGCCAGCCATGTCGTGCAGGCCGTCCACATTCTGCGTGACCAGGGTAAAATGCGGCTGCTGAATTTCCAGGCGCACCAGGGCGGCATGTCCGGCATTCGGTTTAGCCTGCCGGATGGCTTCCCGCCGCCAGTTGTACCATTCCCAAACCAGGCGCGGATCGCGCGCGAACGCCTCCGGCGTGGCCAGATCTTCCGGCTTGTAGTCTTTCCACAGTCCGCCGATCCCCCGAAGAGCCGGGACGCCGCTCTCCGCGGAGATTCCCGCCCCCGTCAGCACCGCCACGGCCGTGGCGCTCCGCAACCACTCGCGCGCTTGTTCCAGGCTCATCGGTCTTAGCGTACCTCAAATTATTGGGGGTACGGCCGCACGCTCCTACCGGGCGGCGCGGCCGTTGCCGAGCCGCGGCAGTAAGGGAGCGGTTGTGTCGCCGCAACGTTATCTATCGTCTATATCGTCTATGAAAGTTAACTTAAGATAACATACCGTACCGATATTAAATTAGTAAGCATTTACTAACTTTCCTGATTAAGGAAAGTTTTAGTTTGTGCCCAAGGGATAGTCGGCATATAATGACTAAGAGATAGTCTTAGTCAGAGGCAAAGCGTGCAGTGTCTTTATTGCCGTAAAGGAATCGGCCCGATTCGCCTGCTCCGGGACCTCGAGTTCTGCAGTGCGGCGCATCGTAGCCAGTTTCGCGAACGCTACCGCCAGCAGCTTTACGAAGCGCTAGCCCCGGAACCCGCTCCGGCGCAAATCGCGGATTTCATGGGGCGGCCGCCGGCCATCGGCGGTCCGGCCCCCGCCGCCCAGTTGCGCGCTTTGCCGAAACCCCTGTTCGGCGCGTGCCGGCCCACCATGGGTGTCGCCGCCGCCGGAGTATCCGTGGAACGGCCGGCTTGGGTGGGCGCACAACGACTGGCGGCGATGCCCACGCGGCTGGCGTGGCAGGACTCCGCCGCCCCCTTTCCATCGCCGGTCCGGTCTGCGTTCCCGATACGCATTCGGCCTCTGCTGAGGTGCGCGGCCGGCGCCGCGCCAACCCGTTTGGAAGCCGGGTATGCCACTCCACGGCCGCCGGTGGCCGCGCTGCGCTTCTCCGCATCGGTCCGGTCGCTGGCCGATCCGGTTTCACTACCGGAAGCCGCGCAGATCCCCGCGCCGGTCACGGCGGAACCCTCCTCTCCGCAACTGCACGCCGCCATTCCCGTGAACGGCGATCCCGCCGCAATCGGCAATGTGCCCCCAGCCGTCCACGCCGGCGTTGCCTTGCCGTGCAGCACCGCGATTGCAGGACCCGCTGCGCCCACCGCACCGGAGTCCGTCCCGGAAGCCGGCATTTCGCCCGCGCCGCTCGCCTCTCAGCCGCGGCCCCTGGAAGCTGGGCCGTGGCTGGCGCACTGCGACTTGAAGAGCGCCCTGGACCATGGCGTGCCAGTAGCTTTCGAAGCGCCGGGAACCCGCAGCATATCCCGCAAGATGGGGATCATCCTGCCCAAACCGCCCTTGATGACGCAACGGCTCGCCGCAATGACGCAACGGCTAGCTGCGGCGAGCGAAGCGCGCCCCAGGCCCCTAGCCGCCTCGCCCCCAATCCCCCTCACCCCCTCACTCGCTCACCCCCATGCTGTAGCGCCTATGGCCCCCACGGCGCCCCTCACCCTCTCGTCCCCCCTCACCTTCACTCCTTCGCCCGCTCACCCCCACGCCCTGGCGCTCATGGCCCCCGCGGCGCCCCTGGCCCCTACACGCCCGCATCCCCAGACCCTGGCGCCCTTGGCCCCCGCAGCAGCTCCCCTCGCCACCGCGCCCCCGCGTCCCCGCGCCCCCTCACTCGCTCGCCCCGAGGCTCTTGCGGCCATGGCCACACCGGCCGCGCGGCAAGAGCTATCCGCGATGCCTGGCGCACTGCTTGGAGAAGTGGGTTCCGCCCCTCTACGCCCGGCAGAGGCGCCCGCACCCGCCGCACTGCCCGCTGCCGCACCCTCGTGGGACGCGGCTAGAGCTGTGCCGCAGGACCATCCGCTGGTTCCCTTGGCGAACGTCGCGCTACCCCGCATCGATTGCTTGCCGGCCCCGGCTGGCGCGGTCGACGCATTTGGCCTCTCGTCGCGGCCCGATGCGGCCCGCGCCTTGCGCGCGTGCGCCGTGCTGTGGACACTGCGCGTGGCCCACCTGTGCAATCCGGTCTTCCACGCGGAGCCGATCAAGACGCATTTCAGCGACCTGATGCGCTCCGACGGCAGCATGCCCTATAGCCGGGATCTCGATGACCGCGTTCCGGCCAAATCCAACCTGCGTCCTTTCAAGCGGGAGAGCGCGGCGCTTCCGAGCAAGCTCAAGTGGCAGTATATCGGCGCAGCGGCGGCCGCCCTGCTGCTCGCCGGAGTCTTGCGTCCGGTAGCGGTTCAAAAGGATTTCGGAGTATCCCTTCCGTGGCGCGGCATGACCATCCGCCAGTGGATATCCCAACGCGCCACGCGCACTTTCGCGGACAATTTCCGCGCTGGCTTGAGTCAATGGAAAGGCGTGCAGCCGAAGTGGCCCAGGAGCTGGTCGTACAGCTCGGACGGCTTCATCCATCCTGGACAATTGGCGATTTACCGCCCCTCGGTGCCCCTTGCCGATTACCGGTTTGAGTTCATGGCGCAAATCGAAACCAAGAGCGTCGATTGGGTAGTGCGCGCAAAAGATGCCGACAACTACTACGCCCTGAAGTTCACCGTCCTGCAACCGGGACCGCGGCCGTTAGTGGCCATGGTGCATTATCCCGTGATTGGGGGCCACCCGGGAGCCCGCGTCCAGACACCCCTGCGCATGATGATCCACGCGAACACGCCATACCGTGTAAGCGTGGACGTAAAGGGCAACCGGTATCGCGCTTTCATCGAGGACCAGGAGGCAGACGTCTGGACGGACGACAAGCTTAAGACCGGCGGCGTCGGCTTTTTCAGCGATGCAGGCGAGCACGCCCGCGTCTATTGGGTGAAGCTCGAAAGCCATGGCGACATATTGGGCAGGATTTGCGGTTTGCTGTCCGGAAAGAACAGCGACGGCGCAACAAATAAGGAGATACAAGCAATGGATTACCGGCATGCAGGAACCGATGTAGCGACGAACGATATGAATGGGGGATCCTCCGCGAACGGCGCGGCAGCCGCCAGCAATAGGGCGAATGAAACGCGCATCAGCCGCGTGCTGTCGAAGGCGGCATCGCTGCATCTGGACGGCAAACTCGACGAGGGCGCCAAGGAACTGGTGCGCGCGCTCGATGGCGGCGAACGCCACCCGGCGTTGTACTTCGCGCTCGGCCAGTTGCAGTACGAACTGCAGCAATACGGTCCGGCGGCGCAGAGCTACGCGCAGGCGGCGCTGCTGCAGCCCCTGCATCCCACTGCGCACTTCAATGCCGGCGTGTGCCTGGGGCGCATCGAGCATTGGGAGGAGGCCGCGGCTGCATTCCGCAAGGCCATCTCGAACGACCCAGCGCGCAGCGAGGCGCATCTAGCCTTGGGCGCCTGCCTGGTCCAATTGGGCCTGCATAATGAGGCGCTAGACGCCTACGACCGCTTTCTGGAGCGCCATCCGGATCACGAAGAGGCCCTTTTCGGCAAAGCCGTGGCGCTCCAGAAACGGGATCGCACCAGCGAGGCGGTGGAGCTGTACCGGCGCATCCTGAACCGCGCTCCGCATTCCGAGGAGGCCCTCGGCAATCTGGTCTCGCTCTCGCTGGCAAATCAGGATTACGACCAGGTGCGCAAGTACGCGCAACGCTTGGCCGAAACGCACCCGAAGTCCCAGATCGCGCTGGAGGGGCTGGCCGGCGCGGCATTTGCCGCCGGGGAGCATAAGGCGGCCGCGGATTATTCCCGCATGCTCGCCGAGCTGGCGCCTCAGGTTTTCGAAAATTGGTTCAATCTGGGCGTCGCCTGCCACAAAGCCGGCGATCTGGCGAACGCTTCCAACGCCTATGCGCGCGCCACCAAGGTACAGCCCGATTCGCCGCAAGCGCACCTGAATCTGGGTGTCGCGCAACAGGAACAGGGCGATCTGAAGGCCGCCCTCTCGGCCTACCAGCGGGCCCTCGAAATCGATCCGAAACTGGCCGGCGTACACTGGAACCTGGGACTGGTCCGCGAGCAATTGGGCGAACTGGAAGCTGCAGAGAACCTCTATGCCCAGGTGCCGGAGAACTCCCCCGATTCCGACGACGCAGCTTTCCGCATCGGCCATCTGCGGCTCGAACGGGCCGACTATCCGGGCAGTATCCAGGCATTCGAGTCCTGTTTGGAAAAGCGCCCCAACTGGCCGGAAGCCCGCCTGAATCTGGGCATTGCACACTGGCGCAAGGGCGATAAGGAGGCCGCCCGGACCTGCTTCCAAGAGTTGACCGCATCCGGCGCGGATTCCAAAGAAGCCCTGCGCGGTCTGGCTGCGCTATCGCTCGAGCACCAGGACTACGACAAGGCCTTCGAGATATACCGGCAATTGCTGGATTCCGGCGAGCGTACTCCGGAACTGCTCTACAATGCCGGTCTGATCTGCCAGAAGCGCGGCGAGGCGGAAGACGCCGCAGTCCTTTATAAGGAGGCCATCAAGGCCGATCCGCAATTCGGCGAAGCCCTGCTGAATTTAGGGCATGCGCTGATGTCGCTGGGTAACGAATTTGAGGCGCGCTCCTGCTGGCGGAAGGCGGTGATCGCCAAGCCGGAATTGGCGCAACGATACTTTGAGCCGGCCGCGCAAGCTTCATAGTCTCCAAAGGGGCCGTTTCGCGGTCTACGACGGCAGTGGCGACCTTCGACGTAGCAAGAGGACCGATGGACCACCGGGATGGTTAGCACGTTCTTGTTAACAAGCCCGGGTCGGCCGCTGCTGCCTTTCCTTGAAAGCGATCAGTCGCAGGCGGGGACGGCCCTCACCAAACCGAAGGCTGGGCTAAGACCATCGCCTGGGCACATGCAATTGGTATCCTCGTCAACGGGAACCACTGGAATCGATGAGCCAAACACCTAAGACACGCTCCAACACGCGATTGCTATACAGGTGGTGGGCGGCGCGTCGGCACGCCGAGGCTTCAATCTTCAGGGCCACGTCGCTGCCGCCTACTCCATTCGCATGATGTCGGCCGGCCAGTTGAAGGAGACCTGGTGCGAAGCGCACGACGACAAACCCTCATCTGGCAAAAACAGCAAACAGAAGAAGTCGACTTCGTACAGGTCAAAGAGGAAGATCCCAATCAGTTGTGATCCGCCGCGAAATTGTGCCGGCAAGACAGCGCGAGAAACAAGAGAGAAGGTACGTCGATTTTTGAGCGTTCCCTTGCCCAGCACCGCTGCTCCGAACCCTGCTGGTTCCGGATCGTAACCCTCCGCGACGTGATGAACGAACTTAGGGCCCTTACCTTTCGCAGTGGCTCACCGGAGCAGAATCCAGGGGCAGGATCTCCCTTGATCGCCTCGCCGCGAAAAATCGACAAGAGTGTCACCGGGTGCCCGGTGCGAGTTCGGCTTGGTCGCACCCATTGGGAGGTGGTTTATGCCGTGGAGTCCGTGGAGGCACGCAACGCCGTAGCCCTTACGCGAACGCTTGAGCACATCGGACTTGCGCTACTGAGCGACCAGATTACAGAGCTTTATCGAACGTTGGTTCGGCTGATCTACGACGCCGGGCTTGCAACAACGGCCGAGCTCTCAGACGGGCTACTCCATCCGGACTTGCCGAACGCGAGGGCACCTGCGACAATGACCGGCGTACGGCAATGAAGAACTTCGATCGCATAACGGTTGATCCGGCACAGATGGGCGGAGTGCCATGTGTGCGCCATCTGCGAATTCCGGTGGCCACGGTGCTGCGTTTGCTGGCAGGCGGGCAATCGGAGCGTGAGATTCTGTCCGAGTACCCGGATCTCCAAACAGAGGATATCCGCGAGTGCCTGCGCTTCACCGCGGCATCGGCTATGGAGCGGGAACTGCCTCTTCCGTACTCAGCTTGAGATTTTTGATCGACAACGCGCTGCCGCCCCGGTTGGCGGGCCCTCCTCGTGGCTGCCGGTCACGACGCGGTCCACGTAGAGCGTACGTCATGCACGCCGCCAGGGACGAAAAGATCCTCGCGAGGGCGCTCACCGAGGACCGCATCGTCGTCTCGGCGGATTCCGATTTCAGCGCGATTCTGGCCGCCCAAGACGCAAATCGTCCCTCGTTCATTTTGTTTCGCGATCCGAATTACCTAGTTGCACACGACTACATGAACGCGCTGCTACCCGCTCTGCCGGCGCTTGAACCGGAACTGGCCAGCGGATGTGTCGCCGTTTTTCGAAATAATCGTCTGCGAGTCCGTAAGCTGCCCTTCTCGGCATGAGCCAGGCACTACGACCACGCCAAGTAATGCGGCGGTACGAACCTGGGCGTTTTCGGCGCCGGCGGCGCACCCCTTGGCGTGGCTTTTGACGGCGTCGACATTTGCTTAGCGAACGAGGGCGGCAACACGGTTTCGAAACTACAGTGTGTGCGGCGGAGGTGCGGCAAGCGGTTTCGCCTGCTTGCCGACATCCGCCGCTAGTACGCAGTCATTGCGATGTGGTTGTTCTTGTCCGGCAAGGGCTGCCCGTTGTACGTGCCATTGACGATCGTCTGATTGAAGGACGTGTACAAGTGGCTTTGCCCTGGCGTGCCGGTGCCGCGGGCGATGGCTCCTATGTGAAAGTCGTCCATATCCGTGCTTAATCCGCCGGGCGCGATATCCATGGGAGCCAGGATGGTGGTTAGTTGCTGGGGCGAGCCCAGTGCAGTGCTTCCGGGCGGCGCCTGGTTCAGGAACACGCGGACTCTATGGTGGAACTGGTTGCCCTCGGTGGTGTAATAGACCACGCTCACGGTTCCGGTGGACTTGTCCGCCGCGATCGACGGGTAGAAGTGGTGGCCGCCGGCTGTGTCCACAGAGAGCGGCGTCGACCATGTTTGGCCGCTGTCGCTTGAAAAAGTCATGTTGACTTCCGCGTCGAGACACAGGGTCGGTTGCGGAGTAGGCGGCGGGGGCGGTGTGTAGGGGACGCGGCAATCGTCGCAAACCAGGAACGTGGTGAAGCTGCCGCTGGATTCGCGCCGGTTGGCATGCTTGGGATAAGTGCTCATCACAAAGTTGTCGATACCTTCGATTGGTGTGGTCAGCACGAACTGACTCGCCGTCGGCAGCGGATGCTGGATGGTGGTCACGGTGGTGGGCGTGCCGCACACAGGTGGATTGGGCGCGCCCGCCGGAGTACACGTGACGAAGCCGACAGGCTCGGCTGCCCCGTTTTCCGCGAACCCCAGGTAGGAGACGGTAATCATGCCATCCTGCCGCACGTGCACATCGGGCAGCGTGCCCGAGGTGGAGAGCGTCACCATGGGGCTGCAACTCAGCGTCGCATTGGTGCATGCCATCAGCACCACGTAATCGGCGTCCGCACTCGTAATGTACGTATTCGCGGCGATGTAGAGGTCGCCCGCTCCGGTGCCGGAAGCCCGCTCGTCCACCGCCAGGTTGAACTCCGAGTTGAAGTACGGCTGCGTTACCGGATTGACAAGCACCGGCGGAGTCTCGGTCCAACACGATGCTGCCTGCGTCTCCCGATGCGTCCCGGCAGGGCAGTTTGCCGGATTCAGCAGATTGGCGGCGGAGGCGCGGAACAGGCCGATGCCGGCGGTGGAACCGAAGCGCATGTCCGCCATGAAGAATGCGCGGCGGGTAGGATCCGCTACCACCGCGGCATCGCCAACGCCCAGCACCGCGCCGCCTTGATAGGTGATGCTGGGCAGCCCGCCCTCAAACTGGACGCTGCAGTCGGCGGTGGCGGCGCGATGCACATAGTAACCGCTGAGGCTGTTGTCCCAAGTGGCGCTGGCGAAGGCTCCGCGCCAGTCGTTCGCCGATTGCACGATCAGATCTTCGCCCTGGCCTACGCCGTTCAGGATGAAGTCCGCGGCGGCATTCTGCTGCGGCACCGCGCCGGCCCGCGGTTCCAGGTTGAAACGCGCCCCCGAATTGCCCGTGCACGGTGTCACGGCGGGAGTAGCTTCGGACTCCGCCGGAGCGGGCTTTTGCGGATGCCAGCGGGCGCGGGCGGCCGCGAGCGCCTCCGCCGATGGCTCCCCAAATGCTTGATTCAGGTATCGCGACAACGGATGGCCGGATACTGCGAGAAGGCTGCGGCCCTCCTCGGAAGCCAGAAACCGGGCGGTCGCCGAGCGGGAGTGGCCCGGCACAGCCGGCATTGCTGCGTGGGCCGTTGTGCGCCGCAGAGGCTGCGCACCGAGCGTGATCGCCAATAGCCATCCCGATAACGCGGTAAGAGTGCCGATTCTAAGCGTCCTCATATTTGTCTCTAATACTGGAAGCTCGACAGAATATTGTTGGTTATGGGAAACGGTACGCCGTTGTAAGTCCCCTGCGTGACACTTCCACTGAAATGAATGTATACATGACTCTGGCCGGCCTGTCCGTTTCCGGCGACGGCCACTCCCAGATAGCTGCCGGGCAGTTCCTCGTTGCCGTTGAACCCGCCCAGCGGACCGTCGTACAGCGCCGAGGTAATTTGCTGCGGCGCACTCGGCGTCGTCTCTTCCGAAGGAACCTGCGCCAGAAAGATCTGCATGCTCGTTTTCAACCCGTCGTTCTCCGTCGAGTAATACGCGATATTCACGGTCCCAGTGGATACATCCAAAGCCACATTGCCAAAGAACTGCTGGCCGGCGGCGTCAGACACCTTCTGTATGGGAGACCAAGTGGCGCCTCCGTTCGTCGTACTGAGCATCGCTACGTCGGTCTTGGGACACAGCGGGAAGAAGATCTCATGTCCCGTGATGCCGGCCGTATCGCAGCGGTCGTACACCAGAAATGTAGTGACGGTTGTGCCGTCGCTTTCCAAACGATCCACGTGCTTGGGGTAAGTGGGATCGACCGCCTGCAGATCGATCGGGTTGACATACTGGGGAGTCAACTGCACCTCTCCGGGAATCCCCGCCGGCTGCGACTCCGTCAGCACAAGTACGGGCGCCGTACAGGTAGGAGCCTGCGGAGACCCGCCCGGCTGGCAGTTCACGAAACGGATGTCCACCGCGGTGGTAGGAGTATTGGCTTCGCTTTCGACATAGGAAACGGTGACGCCGCCATCGGGCCGGACCTGCACCCACGGGTTGCTCGCGCGCGTATCCGAACCGCTGATCTTGACCGCAGCGCTGCAATTCGCCAGGGTATTCGCGCAAGCGGATAGAAAGATGGATCTGGCCGCCGTGTCGTCATTATCGTTCACTGCCACAATATATACGTCGCCCGCGCCAGTCCCGGTAGTCCTCTGGTCGACCGCGAGCGAAGGCGAAAACAAGTCGGTGGTGGACGGAACGACGTTGGCCAGTTGCGCCACGGAAACAAAGCACAACGCCGGACCTGTTTCGGCGCCGCTGGGACATTGCGTGGTATTCAACAGGGTGGCCGGAGTCGCCTTCATCAATCCAACTGCAAACTGTCCCGAATACCGAAGGTCGGCGACGAAGAATGCGCTGTGCGCCGGATCCGCCACCACAATCGGGTTGCCAAAAATACTATAGACATCGCCGCTATTCGATTGGATTACCGGCAGTTCTCCTTCCAGATCCGCGGCGCAGTTCGAGTTGCTCCGTTGCACGTAGAACGCGTCCGCATCCTGTCCGGTCAAGAAACCGAGTGGGGGCAGCGAGCGCGCATCCAGCGCCGTACCGAACACCAGGTCGCCCCCGGTGGCGCCCGCACCGAGCAGAACGGCCACGGTCTCGTTGAATTGCCCGACGGCATTCTTGGCAGGCTGCAGATTGAATGTATTGCCGTTCGGCGCACACGGCTGGGCCGCCTGGGCGTTGGCGCTCATTTAGTGCAATCAGAATCGCGGCTAGGGAAGCCGCATGGTGACATGCCATAAAGGCCACTTTAGACCAGAGCAACCGGGCGAAAGGCGAAGATGTTGCAAAACCCGTGTAAAAGCGGCTAAGATCTGGTTTGTGAGGGCAAACATGGTATCGTGCGCAAACTGGGCCGATTCACAATCGGCCCGCAGGTTGCCAACCTGCCCCACAAGCAAATCGAGCCACTCCCAGGACCGCGACCGGCATGCGGCCAACGCCGCCAGCATCATGGCGCCCTGCCCATGGCTGACAGGGCGGATCCGGGCTTGCACCTGACGCTGACCAGCAAATGGCAGCAGATCAAGGATCTTGGCTACCTCCGATAGTTAAACTATGGAAGAGCGTGTTGCGGTATGTTGCGGTATGCTAGACGGAAGCGCTCCGTTGCGCCAAAACCAGGCTGCTCCGGAGACTACGCAATTTCTGTTTCGGGAGAGGAAAGCAAAATGACACGCACGTTAACTTTGTTTCTGACGATCCTTCTTTTCGCATCGGTGGCGGCTTGGGCGGCCGACAACCCGGTAGTAGGGCAATGGGACGTGGTCGGCACTGACGATGCCGGGCAAACCGCCAACTGGACGCTAACCGTCAAGGACGATGGCGGCAAACTCGGCGGGACGCTGAGCGGCGACCCGGGCGAGTTCGCCCTGGTGGACGCCAAGCTGGACGGCAACTCGTTCACATTCAAGGTGGTGGTCAATGAAGCGACCTACTCGGTCGAAACCACTATCGACGGCCACAAATTCGACGGCAAGTACAAGGGGCCGGAAGCCGCCGGTACCCTCAAGGGCACCAAGCACATGTAAGATATCGGGCAGGGGCGGGTCTTTCGCGGAACGCCCCGCTCGCCTACTTCCGCTTGATTTCCACCCGCGCCGTGCCGCCATTCGAATCGGTGAATTCGTAAATCTCCGGCGTCGCGGAAACCTGCTTGATGGCGGCCTGCTTCCACGGCAGTTTGCGGTCGGTCGCGCCTTCTTGATACCACCCGCTCAAGATGTACTCCTGAGGGTCTTTCGATCCCCAGGCGGAGCAGGCGTTGAGCCAATACCTCGCAGAACCCGGCGTACCCTGGCTATCCTGCGCCCATTCATGTTTCCACTTATCGTGCCCATGCATCACGCAGAAGAAATAAAGGTCCAGGCGCTTGCAGTATCGGCTCTCGAAGACGTCCAGATGGAATGAGCGTTGCCAGCCTCCCGGCGAGAACGTGGTTTCCAGCTTCAATTCCTCCTGGGGGTTGGTGGAGCCGTCGCAAGGCAGGCGGCTGGCGAGACGCACACCTTGGACGCGGTCCACAAGATCGTCGGCGCGGTGGGTCCGGGCGTAGACGCCGGCTGCGAGTCCCAAGCCGGCCAGCGAAGTGAGGGCAATGACAGGTCGGATCATGCACCTCTATTTTATGATGTTTGGCGTTATAATGGCGCGCGAGGCGATATGCGAAGACTCGGAGTTGGATTTGGTTGGCGGCCGTGACGGTTATGCCCGCGCTGGCGCAGAACGAGTTTGAGGTGGTAACCGGCAAGGCCTTGGATTCGGCAGTGCCCAGGGATTTTTACGTGGAGGGCAACGCCATCCCGACAGAGAAGCGCAACGCCGTTCTGCTGAAGACGCCGGCCGGGGCGCGCGCGGTGTTCGCGCTGATCGATACCGCGGGATACTCCGCGAATATTGTAACCAAGTACGTCGGGATGATCATTACCGAAGGGGACATCACGATGTGCGGGCACAACGTCGCGATGGGGAGCTATGGCTTCGGCTGGGTGCTTCCGGGGACTGGGGTGGATGCGCCCGGTAGGTTTGCCCTCTACAACCAGGCCGGCGCACCGGTGGCCGACTGCACGGCCGAGCGCCAAGGGGATCTGAAACGGCCGGCGCCGTTGCAGGTAATCGTGGCGGCGGACGGGTCCGCCCGGCTCTACCACGGCAAGCACTACATTGGGCTACAGTAACTTGCTATGGCTGTGATCGCGGTAGCGGGACGCAAGGGCGGAGTCGGGAAATCCACTATCGCCGGGAATCTGGCGGCGGAGTTTGCCGCGATGAAGCGGAGCGTGCGGCTGTTGGACGCCGATCCGCAGCACAGCCTGGTGGCGTGGGCCGCGCAGGGCGACGGCATGCTGGCGCGCACGGTGGAGAAAGTGGAAGGCGGCGCCGCGGCACTGCGGGCGCGGGCGCGGCAGGCTGCAAAGGACGCCGACATCGTGCTGATCGACACGCCGCCGGGCGCGCCGGAAATCGCTTACGAAGCGGCTCTGGCGGCCGACCTGATGCTGCTGCCGTGCGGACCGTCGCCGCTGGATCTGTTTGCGCTGAAGGAAGCTTTGTCACTGGCACTGAAGGCGCGCGCCGAGCGGCGGTCGAAGAAGCCGCGCATCCGGTTCGTGCCTTCCAAGGTGCTGATGTCCACCAATCTGGGGCGTGGGCTGGCGTCTTCGCTCAAAGATATGGGGAAGAAGGTTCTGCCGCCCATCGGCCAGCGGATCGTGGTGGCGGAGGCGGTGGCGAGCGGGCTGACGGTGGCGGAGTACGCGCCCAATTCAGCCGCGCATGAGGAGTTCCGCGAGTTGGCCAAGGCGGTGGATAAGATTTTGAAGAAGTAGGTGGTGGAAACTTGGGGAGGCCGACGCGCGTTTTGTTTTCCACGCACACGGATTTATGATAAACTTATCATCGATAGGCAGACACCTCGTTCCTGGTTGCAGGTATAATTTTTTTCTCATACACTAATGAATGAGTGGGCATTCTTGGATTACATCGACGGTGCTACGAACCCGATCCAGGAATGGCTGAAGGACAAACGCCAGGTTCCGGTAAAGGCGCGAGCCAAGATTCAACGCATTCTACTGCAGTTGGCGGGAACCGCTCTTTGGACGCGCCCGTTGGCAAGCAACCTGGATGGCTTCCCCGGAATCGTGGAGATTCGGATCCGCTGGATGAATATGCAATATAGACTACTCGGGTACAGGGGGCCCGGGGAGCGGCAATTTACGTTGCTCTTTCCCGCGCTGGAGAAGGACGATCAGTTCGCGCCGCCGAATGCCCCGCAAATCGCCCAAAACCGAATGGCCGTTGTCGAGTCGGATAGGAATCGGACAAATGAACACTACTTTGGTTAGACAAGAGCTACTCAACAGCCTGAAAGCCGATCCGGAGTATCGCCACGCCTGGAACCTCGAAAATGTCTACACGGGAATTTGCTTTCAAATTCGCGCCCTGCGTGAGCAGCGGGAATTGTCCCAATCTGCCTTAGGCAACGCGGCCAAAATGGCTCAAGAGCGGATTTCGATCCTCGAAGATCCGAATGCCGATACCAGGCCGACCCTGAACACGCTCCTGCGGCTCGCCGATGCTCTTGATGTTGGCCTTGATGTCAGATTTGTTCCTTACGGGACGGTAATCGATCGTTCCATCAGAACCGATATGAAGGAACTGGAAGTTCTGAGCTTTGCGGACGAACTTCCCGAACTAGAACGAGAAATAACATCAGAGCCTGAGCTCGGAGCGACGAAGAGGCGAACGCGGCGCAAGTTCCGGGCCACTGGCCATCCAACAACAACCATCCGCCGCGCTGGGCTTAGCCATAAACGACGTTCACTCCCGAGCGAGACGCGCCGAAAACCACTGAGCAGAGAGTACGCTGGCGCGGCGCCCACTGCTAATGGTGTTGTTGGATCAGAGTGGGAGCCGGGCAAATTTGTTTCGTTTCAGCATGGCATCAATGCAATAAGCCACGGCCTTGCAGCTGCCCACGGCAATGGCAATACCGTCATCCCGAAGTGAACAATATGAAAGACAAAAAAAGAAATTCTGAAGCCCCGGCGTCAACTGACGTTGACCTTCGCAAGACAATTCTTGAGGAGCCGGAAGACGGCCTGTTTACCGCATACTCAAACGTCGTCAATCTAGACTGGACGTTGTACGACATCAGGCTACGCTTTGCCGAGTTGATGCAGGTTCCCAACGATGAATCTTCAACGTGGATCAATCAGCACGCCGTACTATTGGAGCGAGTTGCGGTTCGTCTCCCATGGCATCAAGCCAAAGCCCTCCGCGACATGCTCGATGGCGTCATTCGCAAATACGAAGCAGTCAACGGAGAACTGAAACCGCTAAAGTTAGCAGCGGCTCCAGACATGCCCACACCTGAGCCTTAGAAGCATTTCGGCGGGCGTACACGCAAAATTATTCATCTCCAACCTAAACCACCAGCGCACCGGCACTGCGGTCCCAGGATTTGCGCCGCCATGCCTTACCGAACATGATCCGGGCCCGCATCTCCGCGAAGGTGGAGATGGAGGTCACCGGACACCGGACGCGGAAGACCTTCGAGCAGATCGTGAGCGATCGGGACATCCGCGAGGTCGCTGTCACGATAACACATTTTCTTCCCGAATCGCCCTCGGCGGGCACACCATGATCTCGGGTATTGAATTGATGTGGCAGTGGCGGAAGCTAGTGGGAATCGAACTCACCCACGATACTAAGTACTGCACGGCGGGTTTGAAGCCCGCGCCCGGCACCGGCCAAGACTAGCTTCCGTCAACGAGTGTACCGGGTTTGGAGATAGCGCCGATTGGCAATCGGCGCCCAGGATGCCATCCTGCCCCACAGGGACGTTTTGCACAATGGGAAGGATCACGCGCAAACTGCTGGTTCCTTTCTTGCTGCTGCTTGGCACGGCGTGCTGGGCGCAGGAACGCATCCCCATTATTCTCGACACCGACATCTGCGACGATATCGACGATGCCCTGGAGCTGGCACTGGCGCTGTAATCGCCCGAGTTGGATGTGCGCGCGGTGACCACCGTCATCGACGACACCGAGACGCGCACGCGCCTGGCCTGGAAGGAACTGGGCCTTTACGGTCGTCACGATATTCCGTGGGGTACTGGCGCCTCCGAGCCGCTGCTCGATTTGGTGCGCCCGCAACGCGCGCGGCTGTTTGAAGCGCTCACGGATGCGGACACGGTTCCCTAGGCCGAGCATCGCCGCGCCGCCGGACTGATCATCGACACGCTGATGGCCTCGCCGCGGCCGATGACTCTGGTGCCCAAGGTTCTGATGTCCAGCAATCTCGGGAGGGAGCTGGCGTCTTCGCTCAAAGATATGGGGAAGAAAGTTCTGCCGCCCATCGGCCAGCGGATCGTGGTGGCGAGCGGGCTGACGGTGGCGGAGTACGCGCCGAATTCGGCGGCGCATGAGGAGTTCCGCGAGTTGGCCAAGGCGGTGGACAAGATTTTGAAGAAATGAGCTTGACAGCGGCAAGTTGAGCGTTGTCAGGTCATTCAACGATGCAATCCAAATCGGTGTAGAGCCTTGCTGCCGAGGCCGCTCCCATATACAGGTGCGGACCGCCTGGTGCAGGTGTGGGTAGCCACTCCCAGCGCCCGGCGCCGGGCGGAGCGTTGAGCGCGCTACGCTAGACGGAGATGCGCAAGACTGCCCGATCCTTCGCGGGCATCGGCGCTTTCTCGCGCTTCACCGAGGATATGGCGCTCTCCGGCACCGGCGATCCGGAGATGCTGAAAGGGGCGCGCGTCTCGGCGAATTTCCTGGATATCCTGGGCATGCGGCCGGCGCTGGGGCGTCTTTGTTCCCGCGGAAGATACTCCCGGCGGACCGCCCGTTGCCATGGTCAGCTCGCGATTGTGGAAACGACGCTTCGCCGCGGATCCCAAGCTGGCGGGAAAGACCGCCATCCTCAACGCCGTTCCGTATACCATCGTCGGCGTGCTGCCCGCGGGCTTTGAGTTTCCGATTCCGGAACTCGACGTCTGGGTGACCAGGCCGGCGGAAATGTCCGCCTTGCCGGCGCACTGCCGGCCGTTCGTCGCAACGCTGCAAGGCGCGACTGCCCTGCGGCCACTTTGGAACAGGCTGGCGCCGAAGCCGCTATCTTGAACCTGCATTACGTCACGGTCAACCCCGAGCGTATGGATTCCTTCCCCGGCACGCGCTCCACTTGATTCCGCTGAAGGAACTGCGGGCAGTGGGTCAGTTTGCCGCTTGTGGGGCACCGTCGAAAACCGCCCTCCAGCGTTTTCATCATCTTTGGTGGCCCGGAGGGCTCTGAAGACAGGATCGTATCCTGCCCCGAAAAGCAAATGGACCCACTACCGAACTGCGCGTGGCCGACGTGCGCCCATTCTCTGGATGCTTTTCAGCGTGACGCGCGTTCCGCCGACGCGATACACACCATGCGCGTCCTTGCGCAGGGGGATCCGGTCAACGATTTCGATCGCGCCATAACTCGATTGTCACCCATTACAATAGAGGCTGGATGCCGCACCGTCTTCGCCATGCCCTCTGCAACGAGATCTTCGAGAATTGGGCCTTCGCGGACGCATGCCGCGCAGCTCGCAAGGCCGGGTACACCGGCATCGAGATCGCTCCGTTCACGCTGGCGGAGGATCCGGCCACGCTCCCGCCCACGCGCCGCCGCGAATGCAGCGATATCATCGCTTCTGAAGGCTTGCAATTTGCCGGCCTGCACTGGCTCATGGTCAGCCCCAAGGGACTGCATGTCACTACGCCCGATGCCGAACTCCGCTGCCGAAGCTGGCAGCACATCCGCCATCTGATCGATCTCTGCGCCGATCTCGGCCCGGACGGCATCCTGGTCTTTGGCTCGCCCAAGCAGCGCAGTACTACCGGCGGACTCAGCCGCGCGGATGCTACGCGGCACTTCGTCGAAGGGTTGACCTCCGTGGCGCCGTATGCCGGCCAGCGCGGTGTCGCGATTCTGATGGAAGCGCTTCCGCTCGGCCAATGCGACGTGGTCACTTCGCTCGACGAAGCCGCCGCACTGGTGCGCCAGATCGACCACCCCGCCATCCGCACGATGTTTGACTGTCACAACGCCATCGACGAAACCGACCCGCACGCCGTGCTGGTCGAACGTCACTACGATCTGATCCGCCACATACACGTGAACGAGTTGGACGGCCGCCATCCCGGAACCGGTTCTTACGATTTTAGGCCTCTCTTCGATGTATTGCGCCGCCACGAATACGGCGGATGGATCTCACTGGAAGCTTTTGACTTCAAGGCGGGCGCGGAAACCATTGCCCGCGAATCACTACGTTGCTTGGAAACCGAATGAGCAAATACGTTGTTACAGGAGGGGCAGGCTTCATCGGCTCCGCCATTGTGCGGGGCCTGTTGCGGGAGGGCGCGCGCCAGATCGTGGTGCTGGATAACTTCCTCACCGGCCATGAAGACAACCTCGACGAAGTACGTTCCGCCATCGACGTGCAGCGCGCCGACATACGTAACTACGAAGAGATCGCCCCCATCTTGAAGGGCGCCGACGTGGTCTTTCACGAGGCGGCCATCCCGTCGGTGCCCCGCTCCATCAACGATCCCGTACCATCGCACGAAATCAATATCGACGGCACGTTCAACGTGCTGCGCGCGGCTGCGGCGGGCGGCGTCCGGCGCGTAGTCTACGCCGCGTCTTCATCGGCTTATGGCGACACCGAAGCGCTGCCGAAAGTTGAAACCATGGCGCCGCGGCCTAAATCACCGTACGCCCTGCAAAAGCTGGTCGGCGAATACTATGCCCATATATTCGCGGCCACTTTCGGCATCGAGACCGTATCACTGCGTTACTTCAATGTCTTCGGACCGCGCCAGGATCCTTACAGTCAGTATTCTGGCATACTGTCGCTGTTCGTTAAGGCCGTGGTGGAGAGGCGCTCGCCAACCATATTCGGCGACGGCGAACAATCCCGCGACTTCACTTACGTCGAAGACGTGGTCGATCTCAACCTGAAGGCCGCCCGCGCGACCGGAGTTTCCGGCAAACTGTACAATGGCGGCAATGGCGGGCGCATCACGCTGAATGAGGCATGGCGCTTGGTGCAACAAATCGAGGGAGTGACGATTCCGGCGAACTACGGCCCTCCGCGCCCCGGCGATGTGCACGATTCGCAGGCCGATACCACCTCCGCCATCGCGGACCTGGGCCACGCGCCGCGCTTTTCTTTCGAAGGAGGATTGCGCCTCACACTGGCATGGTACAAAGCGCAACACATCCGGTAACTTTGCCGCGCGAGCCGCTGTACGTCCGCGGCATCGAGCTCTACCACGCAGGCGATTTCTTCCAGTGTCACGAGGTGCTGGAAGAACTGTGGACGCCGATGCGCGGTCCGCACCGGCTGTTTCTACAGGCCCTGATTCACTTTGCCGTGGCGTTCTATCATCAGCAGCGGAGCAATCCGTTGGGCGCGGAGCGGCAGTTGCGCAAGGCCCTGCGAAAGCTCGAACGCTACCTGCCGATGTACGAAGGCGTGGATACGGCCACTCTTCACCAGGAGGGCCAGGTGTGCTTGCGGCGCATCCTGGCGGGCGAAGCGCCCCAACCGCCGCGCATGTTACTGCAGGGCTTTCTCGATGGCTGACGCGGCCACCGGCGCCATTAGCTCATAGCCTTTCAAGTTAGGATGCAACCCGTCATCCGAATAACCCTCGCGCAACATGCCTTTGTCATCGACCGTCGCGGTGTAGTAATCCGCAAACGTGGCGTGCACTTTGGCCGCGTACTCCCGCAACCAGGCGTTCAGCTTCAGGATATCCGCGGGCGGGCGCGCGACCGTCTGTTTATTCTTCGTATAGTCGCTGATCGGAGTCAGGGAGCAGAGAATCACCTTGATGCCGTGGGCCTGGGCCAACTCGGTCATGGCCTGGAAGTTCTCCTCGATCATGGTGATGGTTTCGGGCCCGGTGTTGCGCGAAATATCGTTGGCGCCGGCCAGGATGATCAGCGCGGCGGGCTTCAGGTCGATCACGTCCGGATACATGCGCACCAGCATCTGCGGAGTCGTCTGGCCGCCGATACCGCGGTTCACGTAGGGCTTGTCGGGAAAGGATTGCGCGAGCTTCCAACCATCGGTGATGGAATCGCCTAGAAAAACGACGCGATGTAGATCGGCGGGTAGCGCCTTCACGCGCTCGTTGTCCTGATGATAGCGACCGATCTGATTCCAATCCTGAAGCTGGTCGGCCAGGCTGTGCGCGAGACCCGCTAGGCAACAGTTGGCCTTAGGGGGATTGTATTCCTCCACCAACTGGCACCGGGCGGCGGCGGGCAACAATAACACCGGGATCAAGAAACTTGCGGCGTTTCGAGACATGGATCCTCCTTGGGCTTACGCAGCCAAGCATATCCTATTGCACCGATCATTCCCAACATGGCCGCGCTGCCGAAGTAGAGCCTGCGGATGCCCAACTGCTGCGCCACTGGGCCCGCCACGAACATGGCCAGCACCTGTGACATCGCCAGCAGCGACATGAGGCTGCTCATGACCCGGCCCAGCAAGGCGTGCGGCGTCTCCTGCTGCAGCAGCGTTTGCGAAGGCACCATGATGAAAGCGGCGCCGAAGCCCAACCCCAGCATCCCGATGGCGGTGCTGGCCACCCTGCCGAATAAGGCCGTGAAGAGAATCGCGACGCCCATTCCGCCGAGGCCGTAAACCACTAAGGACTGCTTCTGTACGCGCGAGGCTGCGCGATGCAGGAGTTGTGTGCCGGTAATCATGCCCACGCCGATTAGCGAGTTCAGGGTGCCAAATAGAGCGGCGTTCGAATGCAGTATGTCACGCACATAAACGGAGAGGAGCGCGCCGAAGCAGCGTACTGCGAACATGCCGGCGGTCATGGACAGAATCACGAACGAGATGACCGTATGCGTAAAGATGAAGCCGAATCCCTGGCGCATGGAAGAAAGCACGGAGCTGGCGGCCGCGCCCGGCGAGGGTACGCGGTGAATGGCGAGCGTCATCACCATGGCGGCGGAGAAGAAGAAGCTGAAGCTATCGAAAAGGAAGCAGGCGTTGGCGCCGAACCACTGCACCAGCAGGCCCGCGATGGCCGGGCTGATAATCTGCGATCCCTGCACGGCTTGCGACATCAGCCCGTTAACCGCCAGCAATCCCGCGGCGGGCGCCAGAGCGCGGACAGCTACCGATTGCGCAGGCACGAAGAAACTGGACACCGTGCTGAGCGCCAGGAAGATGATGTAAATGGCATTGAGGTCGCGCACGAAAATCAGCACCAGCACCAGCACGCCGCGCGTCAGGTCGCTTGCGATCATGGTCCATTTCACGTTCCACTTATCGACGTAGACGCCCGCCAGAGGGCTGACGACCGCCAGCGGCAGCATGTACGCGACCAGGATCATGCTGACCTGCGTGGCGGTGCCATGCAGTTGAAATGTGACAA
>Ga0302325_10004648_pt1 | contig 31584 bp, 23 predicted proteins | sample Palsa_T0_2_FD_201948 | JGI IMG/M metagenome (GOLD analysis project Ga0302325, IMG submission 201948) | Peat permafrost microbial communities from Stordalen Mire near Abisko, Sweden - Palsa_T0_2 | ecosystem: Environmental > Terrestrial > Soil > Palsa > Peat permafrost | place: Sweden: Abisko... | reverse complement strand
CCGATGGCTCTTGATTACCGCTGATCGGCTCGAGGGCGGCAAGATGCGCCTCAGCCAAGCATTGCTTGCTTACATGCTCGGGGTACGCCGCCAGGCGGTGGGCACCGTCGCCGCAGAATTGCAAGACCAGGCGCTGATTAATTACCGCCGAGGAGACCTTGAGATCGCCGACAGGCCAGGGCTCGAAAAGCGATCTTGCGAGTGCTACCACGCATTAAGGCAGGCATACGGCGAGCTGGTCGGAGCATTGCTGTAGCGGAGCTAGCTTTGGAGGGCCGCGGGTTCTGGCCGCAACGGGCACTTAAGGACAGTAAGCGCCGGTCTGGTGTCAGTCAGGTGGCTGGGCATTCATCACCGAAGATGGCTGGCGGCAGGGAAAGGGCTGCATCGGGGGGCGGAAACGCTTTGCGGAAACTAAAGGCTTCTGGTGTGGGGCCTTTCGTTCGCAGAATTTCAAGCTTTGCCACGCCTTCGGCGACTGTGGGGCGATGGCCTTTGGCGACCCACCACAGCACGAGAAAGGCCTCAGTCATGCGTTCAAACCATTCACGGCGACGGCGCATGACTTCCACGTGAGCTGAGCTGTAGACATAGCTGTTGAGTGAGTCAACGTCTCGCCACACGGACATGTTGACTAGCATGTTCTCATCCTCGAATGGACGAATGGCCGTGGCGTCGCCATCTTCGGTTTGGAGGCGCCACACAAATCCCGGAGAGCGCTCGGCGAGGGCGTTAATGCGTTCCAAGTTCGCGGCGAAATCTGCCATGACTGGTGAGTCCATCGGGCCTCTAATGATGCCAACGTTCAATTGGGCAAGTTCGTAGGCGGACATTTTTGACTCCTTCGAAAGTACGGCGAAGGATAGCTCGGTAACTGGCCTCTACGGCTTGCGTGCGGCGCGTGAGGTTAAGTAGGCCGCAATGGCCACCATATCGTCATTAGTAAGGTTCGCGACGACAGGCTGCATTGCTGCCGACGAGCTGCCTTTACGTGTCCCTGTTTGAAGGTCGTATAGCTGACGAACCAGATAGCTCGGAGAGCGTCCGGCTATTCCTGGTACATCCGCAAGCCCCATTAGATCGGGTCCATGACAGCTGGCGCAGGCGAGCGTCCTTCCCGGAACGATCTTGCCCTCGACAGTGCTTGCGTCGCCGGCAGTTACCAGTTTCTCGCCGCGACTAATGCTGCCGACCGGTACATAAGCGATGAAGCCCGAGCGGGGATTACGCAGATCCTCGGATTGTTCCGCGTTCTCCGGCACTTCTATTATTCGTCCCGCTATAGGCTCAGTCAGGGCCTTTTCGGTCGCAATAAACAGGTTTCCCTCGATCCGCGTTTTTGGCACAAGATCTGTTTCAATGACTCGGGTCCAGGGCGTCCATTTCATGGCAGCGAAATACGTCGCCGTCTGTTTCATTTCTTTGTCAGTCATGGCCTTTGCCAGGCCCGCCATCATGGGCGTGTTCGGCTTGCGTGGGTCGGCCGAAGTACGCAGGTCGGTCCTGAAATCCTCCAGCTGTCGAAGGAAATAAGCTACGGACTGTCCCACCACTGGCGCGTTCTCTGGGCGACCCTTACCGGTTGGGAGATGGCAGTAGGCACAGCCCCAGGACGTCGCTCCTAGTTTGGCCGGCCCACGGACCAGCACGCGTGACATCGTTGGGTGGTCACCGGGAAACCAGTCCGCAACGCGCCCCCCATCGCGAATGTCGACCTTCGAGTAAGCCGCGGCGCTTCCGTCAACCCGCCGCAATCGTGTCTGCTCATATGGTGATTCGGTCGAGCGCAGTTCGCGGGTGCTTGGGCGCGGCGTCTGCGAAACCGGTTTGTCGCTCGGTAATGGAGGCGTCGAATACCCGTATGCCCATAGGGGCTCGGGGGCGCCCATCGCGCACACTTCGCCAGCCACAAGGAGGAGGGATACAAGCAAAAGCGCGTATGAGCCCGATGCCCGCATCACCGAAGTTCCCTGGGTTATTCCGCTCTCCTTGCGAGCTGTTGCCGATATTCCAACACAGAAATGATTCGCTGTGCGTGCGTATCCCAGAGGATGTATTTCAAGGCGTTGGGAATTTGGGACAACTTCACGCGAGTGACATCCGAAAACAGATGCTGAGATTCGATGTGGCATTTGGCCAAGCTATAGTTTGGAATGCTGGCGGATAGATGGTGAATGTGATGATAGGCCATATTGACGGTTAACCAGTTTATCCAGCGCGGCAGAATCAGAAAACTAGTTCCCTTAATGCACCCAGTGGTGTAGTCCCAGCATTGGTTTTCGCTCGCATAGGAGTGCTCAAAATTGTGCTGAACGGTGAATAAAATAATGCCCACGGCACCGGCAATCGATAGCGTGATCAAATAAATCGTAAAGAACAGCGCCGCCCCGAATGCCCAACACATGACTCCCCAAAGGCTGAGAAGCACGACATTGTTCCAGAACATATGCCTATACTCTTTCATCGACTTCCAATAGCGAGTTTTAAAGCTCGCGGCATGCACCCTCCACGATACGGTTGGCTGCGCTACTTTATTTCGAATTATATGAATCACAAGGCCGATACTGCCCTTTAACCAAGTAAAGCGTGGGTTGAAAATCAAGTATATAAAACCGGCAATTGGCGCGGCCGCAAGGCTGCACTTGTATCTATACATGCGCTGTTGCGTGCTGGTCATCACGGCGTATTCATCTACCGACAGCGTCGTGTAAGGCCCACGGTATTTGTCCCAATTGCCGTTATGGACGTGGTGATAACTATGATGCTGCGACCACACATACTGCGGCATGCCCGATACGACGCCGAGAAGAAAACCGGTCGCTCGATTGAGCCAAGGGCTGCGAAACAAGCTGCCGTGACCGCATTCGTGCATCAACGCAAACACGCGCACATCAAACAGGATGATCAGAAGCATTGCGGCCAGGGTAAGCCAGAGGGAAGCGCCGACCCCCAAGATGGCGGCCCACCAAAGGAGCGCAAGCGACGCCAACGTCATCAGAGCTTGCGTCAAGCCTTTAGCATTATCGGATTTGTTGTACCGACCAACAATGGCCCGCTTCTGTCGCTTGATGCGGTCAATCGACGACAAGATAGGACACCGCGCGGTTACAGAATATTCTTTGGGGAAGAGCTGCTGGCGCCAGTCTAGCAGACGGACCTATCAATGCGAGCCGAACAGCACTTCTGTGGTTGTGCGGCGCCGCACACTAGTATTTGCAACGAGATAGCGGAAGGAGTGAGCCGTTTGTGGGCGCTGCAAGTGGATGCACTTATGGTTCCGGATCCTAGTTCGGCGTTCCCGGAAAAATGACCTTACCAGCTCGAATTGTGTAACTCACCCGCGAGAACGCCGAGATATCGGTGCCAGGGTCGCCGCGAAAAACCGTGAGATCCGCGTCCATGTTTACGGCGATACGCCCGCTATGCTCGGCAAAGCCAAAGCGACGTGCGGGATTGATGGTCAACGACGCGAGGATCTGGGAGAAAGTCATTCCAGCACGCTGCATGAGGTCGTACTCCTCAGAGGTGTCAAACTGATAAATATAGCCGACATCTGTTCCAAACAGGATGTCACCGCCAGCCGCGTTGTAGGCGCGCAGTCGTGCACCCGTGCTATCTACGACCTTCTGCGCAATGTCCGCAGGAGCACCTCCCTTCTTTATCTCAACATCGAACAAAGTGAGCGTAGGGATGAGCGCCATATGCGCGGCTTTCATGCGTTCGATGAGAGCGGGCCGCCAAACCTCTTCGTCCGAGGTAACATGCGCAAGCACGTCGACGCCGCTGCTAAGTGCAATATCGAGCCCGGCTAGGTTGGAGGGGTGTGCAAAGACGGGCCGGTGCAAGCGATGCGCCTCTTGAACGATGGCCTGGGCGCGCTCTAAGGGCATCAATAAGACGCTATGACCTTCAATCGAGCCGGCGAATATCTTGATGCCGTCCGCACCAGCGCGAATTTCCCGGCGGACCCGCTCAACGGCGACAGCCGTGGTGGGGTCGTCGGGAAGGACGATATTGTTTTCCTCGAGATATTTCGAGACATAGCTCGGTACGCCGTGCACGGGGAAAAACGGCTCGCCGGTGGTGAGAATGCGCGGGCCAAGGACCTCACCGCTTGCGATCCGCGTCCGAATGACATTCGTGTTATCGAGAATTGAGGCAACATCAAAGACGGTCGTGAAGCCCCAGCGAGTTAGCATCTCCTGTAGCGCAGAGGTGAGTTGCGATGCCGTTTTTTTATCAGCGTGCAGAAGTTCTACGGGAAGAATATGAACGTGACTGTTCCAGAGGCCAGCTGTGACTGTCATGCCCGTGCAGTCGATGACCGCAGCACCACGCGGGTTGGGCATGGCAGCTTTCGACGAAGCTTGCCGCAGCGATGCCACACGACCGTCGTGTACGACAATTATCGCGTCGTCGAGAGGTTGAGCGTCTGGTGACGGATACACCCGTGCGTGCGTGAGAATGAGTTCCGACGCGTGAGCGCACGCAACGGCCCCTGCGAGTAACACAGACCATGTGGCCAGGACGATTGTGAGGCGCATCAACCGAGGATACTTCGCGAAGTTGATAAAAGCATCGGCTATAGTTCCACTGAGACGAGTTCGATCGTTAGGAGGTCGCTGCGATGAAAGCCATCCAGATGCACGGATATGGAGGCGTTGACCAGCTTCGCTATGAGGAAGTGCCGACGCCTATCCCGGGGCCGAATGAAGTGCTGATTAAGCTCGCGGCCACAAGCATCAATCCCATCGATTGGAAAATCCGGCGCGGCGATCGGAAAGCCACCATGGCGCTGCAGTTTCCCGTGATACTCGGCCGCGACGTCGCCGGTGAGATCAGCGTGGCTGGCGCTGGAGCTTCAGGCTTCAGGGTCGGCCAGAAGGTGATGGCGCTGGGCAATCGCACGTATGCCGAATTAGTGACCGTACCAAGCGCAGTGCTTGCGCTAGTGCCCGACGGACTCAATATCGAACAGGCTGGCGCACTGCCTCTGGTTGTATCCACCGGAGCAGAGCTGATGGAACGCATCGCACCACAGCGCGGCGACACGGTGCTGGTGACAGGAGCGCTCGGAGGGGTTGGACGCACAGCGGTGTTTGTCGCTCTGGAGCGCGGAGCGCGGGTCATCATCGGCGTGCGAGCAGACCAGAGACAGCAAGCTCAAGCGCTGAAGGCCGCGCAGATCGTCGCGCTCGATTCGGCTGGCGAGATTGGCGCGCTACCGGACCTCGATGCGATCGCCGACACCTTGGGTGGCGAGGTTATCGAAAAGCTGCTCCCGAAGCTCAAGCGCGGCGGCGTGCTCGGCTCGGTGCTCGGAAAGCCCAAGGCCGCGGAGGGCAAGGACATTCGCATCGAGGCGTTCTCGGTACAGCCCGACGCGATGCGGCTCGCCCGCATGGCCGAGGCGGTCCGAAGTGGCAAGCTCGCGATTCCAATCGCCAGGAAATTCAGGCTGAGCGAGACCGCCACTGCCCAGCAGTTGACAGAGTCCGGCCAGGTCCATGGCAAAGTAGTGTTGGTCCCGTAATAGCGCGCCTCATGCGCGATCAATCCGCCCCGAATAGCATCCGCGCTTTGCATTGCGATGCACCGCTTGACCCCATGTAGCACGAGCTCTTGGTCGCTCAGACCATACAGATGTCGGAAGGGTTCTGGGGAAAGCCCAGTAATGCGAAAACCCATGACAAGCTCCCAATTCCAATGACATCGATCAATGTATCCCTGTTAGATCATCACCGCGCTCCGATTCTTGCTGTCCAGAATCTGCTGGCTTGCTATTGCGTGGGTAGCAGGCGGATCACCATGCCCGGTGAATTGGCCAGGGTCTGAGAATTCTGCAGCAGAACATATAAGTATCCATCCGGCCCGGTGATGACGTCGCGGGTGCGGCCGAAGCCCTGATAGACCGTTTCCTGGTGCGTAATCTGGCGCTCCTTGATCTCGAAGCGGATCAGCCTCTGGCCCACCAGCGCCGACAGGAACAGGCTGTCCTTCCAGCCCGGATAGCGGCGGCCAGTATAGAAACTCATGCCGCTGGGCCCGATGGACGGCGTGAAATACGCGATCGGATCTTCCATCCCGGCACGGTGCTGCTCCGTAATGCCCGGCTCCAAGCCCATCGAGATCACGCCCCAGCCATAGTTATGTCCCTTCTCGATGATGTTGATCTCGTCTCCGCCGGTGGGCCCGTGTTCGCTTTCCCAAAGCAGTCCGGTCCGCCGATCAAAACTGAGGCCCTCTGGATTACGGTGGCCGTAGCTCCAGACGGTGGGATCAGCGCCGGGCGTCTTGACGAACGGATTGTCGGCCGGCACTGAGCCATCGTCATTGACGCGATGGATCTTTCCCAGTGGCGAGCCCAGATTTTGCCCATTGCTCTTGTCGCCGCGGTCACCCATCGACCAGAACACATGTCCCTTGCCGTCGAACAGGAAGCGGGAGCCGTAATGAATGACACTAGTTGTGTAGACGTCGGCTGGGGCACGGAAGATGTCCTGCTGGTCCACCCATTCGTTGTTGGCGTTGATGCGGCCACGAACGAGGCGCGTCATGTTGAGCGGGGCGGGCCCCAGGGATGCGCGCGGCGCATTAGGGTCGTCCGCCGGCGGCGTGGTCAGTCCCGGCGCGACTTCCGAAAACGAGAGGTAGATCCAGCCATTGCGCTTGTAGTCCGGATGCAGCGCGATATCGAAATAGCCGCCATCCTGGCGTGCCCAGTCCTGGGGCGTGCCCTTGACCGGATCGGGCAGCAGCTTGCCGTGGTCGATGACGCGGATGTGGCCGGGGCGCTCGGTTACCAGCATGCGCCCGTCCGGCAGAAATACCTCCCCCCATGGCGTATCCAGATTGGCCGCCACGACCTCGATCTTGAAGGTCTGCTTCTCGCTCTTGATGATCTGGCCGTTCGGGTCGGGCAGGAAGCTGACCTGGCCTTTCAGCTGGCCGCCGCGAATGCGCAGATAGGCAATCAGTCGACCTATATCCGCATCGCTCAACTGAGCTTTGAAGGCCGGCATGCCGCCATCGGCGATACCCTCCCGAATCGTGTGCAGCAACGCGGCGTCAGTCGTTTCCGACAGCAGCCGCTCGGCGAATAGACTGGGTCCGCGGCCACCCGACAGGTCGGTGCCGTGGCAAGGGGCGCAGGTGCTGGAAAATAGCTCGGGTGCATTGCCCATCGGCGAGGGCGCGGGCTGCGCGGGTGCAGCGGGTGCCGCCGCCTGCTGGGCCATCACTATGCTCGTACCAAGGGCCGCTGTAGCCAGAAGCGCCGTTACGGCGATGATCGTCTTATTCATTACTCTCTCCGCGCCTTTCTTTGCTTTATTGGCCTAGCGGTACATTCAATGTCATTAGTGCGGTTTTGGCAATCTTCCGCCCGACTCTGCTGAGAGCCGCCACTGTCACGATCTGCGCGTTTAAATGTTTGAACTCTTAACAGCGAAATCAAAAACGTCAGGTCGAGCATAGTGGCCAACTACATCGAAATCGAACTTTGCGGCGGGTAGCTGAGCGATATCTACTTGCGCTGAGACGATGGCTTCTTCGCCGTACAATGGCCCCGCAAGCAGGTCCCCCATTGGCCCGACGATGCAGCTTCCACCACGAATCGGTACCTCGGGCAGATTCTGGGCAAACTCCAGCCATTCGGCAGGATAGGCATCTCTGGGTAGGAACTGGCAACTGCTCAATACAAAACATCTGCCCTCCCTAGCGATATGTTTCTTTGTGGGTATCCAGACATCTCGGTCATCAACAGTCGGCGCGCAATAAATTTGGATTCCCTGCGTGTACATCGCCATGCGCGCCAAGGGCATATAATTTTCCCAGCAAATTAGGCCGCCTATCTTGCCTAACCCCGTGGAGAAGACTCCTAGGGTTGATCCATCGCCGCATCCCCAGATCAGTCTCTCGGTAGCTGTCGGGATCAGCTTTCGATGTTTGCCGAGCGGCTCGCCATCTGGTCCTATGTAGAGCGCCGTGCAATACAGCGTCCCGCCGTCTCGCTCGATGACGCCCACCACCACAGTGAGCGCAGCCGCTTTTGCAATATTGCCGATTGCGGCGGTGACTGGGCCTGGAACCTCGATAGCGCAATCTGCGTAAGCGCGAAAGAGCTTTCTCCCCGCATCAGTTCGAATACCAAGGGAGGCACCAAAGGTCAGCGCCTTTGGATAGCCTCCGATAAATGCCTCTGGAAAGACCGCCAGTTTTATGTCCTTCTGAGCGCATTGCATGCAATAGCGTTCAAACTTTTCCAGTGTGCGGCTTGTATTGCCTAGAACCGTACCTGATTGAACAACTGCTACCGTTGGCATTTCGCCATGCTCCTCATCTCACGCATTGCCGTCACTAGTCTTATTGCCCTCCATGTTCCAGCAATGATGCATAAAAAAGGACCGATGGGCGAGCGATCGCCACACCGGTCCGTTCTTGAAGGCCGCTGCGGTTACTGATTGATGATCATCAGCCCAGAGGCATCGACTTGTTTGACGCCCGGGACTCGCTGGGCGGCACGCCTGGCCTGATCGATTGCCTCCTGGCTAGGTGCCGATCCGGACAGCGCCACAAAACCATCCGTAGTCGTGACGTCGACACTGCTGTTGGGCGCAGCAGTGGCAATCTCAGACTTCACGTAAGCCGTGATCTGACTGTCTGAAGCAACCGGTTCCACACTCATCGCAGCCGGACTGTTACTCGTCGCCGCTTCCTGCCTTGTCTGCGCAGTGTCCTGCTGCGTATCCGCAGTCGCGCCCGCCGGAACCGATGACATCGTGTCACCCGAAGAAGGTGCCGGCGTCGGCTCGTTGTTGCTCGTCACGCTGTCCGAACTGTTTGAAGCCCTCTCGTTCGCAGAGCCGGGGTTCGGGTTGGCTGCGGAGGCAACCCGTGTGTCGGCAGTGTCACCACTATTGCGCGTCTTGGCGACGCGGCGATCAGCGCGGTCAGAGGCCTTCGACTTGGTTGGTTTGGACTCGTCGACAGCCGCGGCACCGGTCGTGTCATTGGCAACGTTGCTGGCAGATGGAGCGGTCGGTGGCGCGCTCGAGGCAGCCGCCGTCTCATCACTCGGCATTTGCGCGGCGCTGGGCGCTGACGCTGCCTCATCAGTTGCGTTCTGATCGGCCGGTGCCAGCTCTGCGGGAGCCGGAGCAATGCGAGCGATCTCGCTGTCGTGCTTGGCGCGCACAGCGAATACGGACAGCCCGACGCCGAGCACAACGGCGAGGAGAATGCCAACTACCACTTTGTGAGTTGAATCGGAGTTCATCATATCGGACTCCCAGTTGATGGGTGACGGGGGTGTTTTACCGTCCTCGCTTGCCGCCACCCGTAAGCCCAACAGAAAACCCCGCTTCTCGCCGACCTACGCCGTCAGCTCGAACCGGAAGGTATCGTATTGAAAACGGGACTGTTTCATTCGGGTGACGGCGGGTACCTACAAACTTGAGCGACGAACTTTCCTTTCAGTCTTACGGATTCGCATGCGACGAATTGTGGCGCTTGCCACGCCTGTGCCGCGCTTGCCACTCGCAGACGATTCCGTTAATGATGCGCGTGCGTTGCTGGATGGACACATCTCATGCTCACTCTGTTCCACGCTCCCAAGTCACGTTCCTCGCGCATGATCTTTCTTTTCGAGGAACTGCAGGTGCCCTACGAGATCAAGCTGGTCACGATCCGCCGGCGCGATGGCAGCGGTGCACTCGATCCGGACAACCCGCACCCGCATGGCAAGGTGCCGGCGATTTCAGACAACGGCACCGTAGTCTTTGAATCCTCTGCGATCGCGCTGTATCTGACCGATCAGTACCCTAAGAATCATCTCGGGCCGTTGGTCGGGGAGCCGGAGCGCGGCGCCTACCTGAGCTGGCTCTCTTACTACAGCGGCGTACTCGAGCCGGCCTTTGTATCGAAGTTTCTGAACCACGAAGTTCCGCGCGGTACTGCCGGATGGGTCGGCGTCGAGGAAGTCATCCCGGTCGTTCTCGGGGCACTCGCGCGCCAGCCCTACCTGCTGGGCGAGCGCTTCAGTGCTGCCGATGTGCTTTACGGTACGACCTTTGCGCTCTTTGCCCAGAGCCCGCTGTTGCCGAAGTCACCGCTCATCGAGCAGTACGTGCAGCGCATCGTCTCGCGCCCGGCGTGTGCGCGTGCGCAGGCGCGGGACAACGGTTGAGGGGCAGCGGGAGCGGCTGCGGCGCAGGCGGCACAGTCACGGATTGTGCAGTTGGCTGTCGGACCAGCTGCCGCCCAGATCCCCGATCAACGATACGGCGTCGACCAAACGACTCTCCTCAATGCTGAGCGCAGTTTGCTGATCGCTCAACTGAGTCTCCTGCGCCACGGCCACAGTGGTGTAGTCCACCGTGCCTGCCTGATATTCGGCCAGCGCGATCTGCGTTCCGCGGATGGCGTCGTGCACGGCCGTATCAAGCGCCTGCGCTTGCTCGGCGAGAATGCGCAGCCCGGAAAGATCGTTCTCCACATCCGCAAACGCGTTGAGCACCGTGTTGCGATAACTCGCGACGGCAGCCTCGTATGCGGCCTTTGCGGCCTGCACTTCGGCATGTCGCTCTCCAAAATCGAACACTGTCTCGGTACCGCTCGCACCGATCGACCAGACACGATTGGCGGCGCGAAGTAGACCTTGCAGAGGCGACTGCGAAAAGCCCGCAGCCCCCGATAGCGAGATCGTCGGGTAATAGGCCGCGACGGCGATGCCGACCGCGGCATTCTGCGCTTTCATGGTGCGTTCAGCGGCAGCGATGTCGGGCCGGCGTTGCAGCAACGTCGAGGGCACGCCTGCCGGCACCGTCGGCAGCGTCGGCTGAGCCTCGCTGTGCGGAATGTCGAGATCCTCCGGATTCTTGCCGACGAGCACTGCGATGGCGTGGGCATATTGTGCGCGCGCGACGCCCAGACCGATGAGCGTGGACTGGGCGGTCTCCAGCGCGACCTGGGCGGTAATGACCGCCGAAGGCGGGGTCGCCGTGATACCCGCTGTGCCCTGCGCTTGCGCCACACGCAACGAGTCTTTATAGGCCTCGACTGTCTTCTGCCCCAAATCGATGTTGGCATCGGCAATGCGCAATTCTATGACGGTAGTGGCGAGCAAGATCTGCTCAGACAGCGTGGCGTTGGCCAATGTCGCTTCGTCGGATTGCGCGATTGCGGCATTCTCCTCGATCAGGCGGCGCACTTTGCCCCACAGGTCGGGCGTCCAACTGGCCGTGCCTTCGAGCGTAGCCGAATTGATTACGCTATTGCCGTTTGTGGCAGCGACGCCGTTGCCCGTGTAGCCAGGACCGCCCGAGCGGGTCACCGATGCGGTGATGCCGATGGCCGGAAACAATTGCGCGCGCGCGACCTTGACCTCGGCGAGCGCTTGCTGGTAGTTCTCGTAGTTCTGGCGCACGGTCTGATTCGACACTGCGACCATCGGCTCGAGCTCATCCAACAACGGATCGTGAAAATCGGTCCACCAATCGCCTTTCGGCGCCGCATCGGCCGGTGTGGCCGCCGTCCAATCGGGTAGCTCCTTGTACTGTGCAGGCGCCGGCGCAGGCGGGCGGTGGTAGTTCGGACCGACCAGACAGCCGCTGAGCAACGCGCTCATCAAGCCGATCATGCACGACTTGAAGCTGATGATGTTCATGCATCGGCACTCAAATTTTTGCGCAACGACATTCCCGCCACCCACTCGCGCAGCTTCACGCGCAGGCGATCGAGAGATAGATAAATGACCGGTGTCGTGTACAAAGTGAACACCTGACTCAAGATCAGCCCACCCATGACCGTAATGCCGAGCGGCTGGCGCAGCGATCCACCCTGGCCGATGCCGATCGCCAGCGGCAATGCGCCGAGCACGGCCGCCGCCGTGGTCATCATGATCGGCCGCAGACGTATGACTGCGGCGTCGTGAATCGCCACTTGCGCCTCGACCTTCTGCTCACGCTGCATATGTATGGCCACATCGATCATCATGATGGCGTTTTTTTTGACGATCCCGATCAGCAGAATAATGCCGATCAGCGCGATAACCGAAAACGGCGTGCCAAAGATCAGCAGCGCCAATGTCGCGCCGATCCCTGCGGAAGGCAGTGTCGATAGGATGGTGAGCGGATGAATGGTGTTCTCGTAGAGGATACCGAGCACGATATAGACCGCCGCGAACGCGGCCAGGATCAATAGCGGCATCGTCGACATCGATTGCGCGTAAACCTGTCCCGCGCCCGCGAAGCTGCCATGGATCGAGGCCGGGATGCCGAGATCGCGCATCGCCTTCTCGATGCTCGCGGAGGCCTGGCTCAAGGAACCGCCGGGCGGTAAGTTGAAGGAGATCGTCGCGGCCACGAGCCCGTTCTGATGGTTGACCTGGGTCGCCGTATGATTGTTCAGGTAGGTTGCAAAAGCGGGCAGCAACACCATTGTCTCCGCCGCGGTGCTGTCCGCGCTGCCGGTGGAGCTTCCGCCCTTGCTGTTGGAGATGCTGTTGGTAACCGAATTGGCCTGGGCGTTTGCGTTCAGCGAGTTGGTGCCGGAGGCCGCGCTCGACGCGCTTGAGACCGCGGCGTAAGGCATGACCCCGCTGACGCTGCCACCCTGGGCTTGGGTCTGCTCGGTCCCCGTCGGATTGCCGGCGGCGGGGCTGAAGTGGATGCGCTCGAGCATCTGCGGGTACTGCCAATACTTCGGTGCCACCTCCATCACCACGAAGTATTGATTGAAGGGATTGAAAATCGTGGAGACGGTGCGTTGGCCGAACGCGTCGTAGAGGACATTGTCGATCTGGTTCGGCGCAAAGCCGTAGCGCATTGCGCTTGCGCGCGCAATGTTGACGTAGGTCTGCAGCCCATTCTGCTGCATATCCGAATTCGCGTCGACGATATCGCCGTGGTACTTGCCTAACTCCGTCAAGAGTCTGGGCGTCCAGGTGTTCAGCGCGGCGGTGTCCTCGCTGGTCAACGTATATTGATATTCGGCGGCCGATTGGCGGCCACCAATATGCAGGTCCTGGACCGCCTGCAAGAACAATCGGGCACCAGACACGCGATTGAGCTTTGGCCGTAGGCGCTGGACCACCTGATCGGCCGACTGGTGCCGCTGCGCCAGGGGCTTGAGCTCGACATACACATTGGCGGTGTTGAGGGCGCGGGTCCCGGTAAAGCCGATGACCGATGCGACCGCCGGATCGGTCCGCACGATTTCCTGCAGTTGTTGGAGCTTCTGCTTCATCGCCTGGAAGGAAATGCTTTGATCGGCGATGATCTGGCCTATCAGCAGTCCATTGTCCTGCTCCGGAAAGAACGTCGAGGGCACCAGCCTGAACAGAAAGACATTCAGTACGATCATGGCGATCAGCAGCACACCCACGAGCAGCGCATGATCCAGCACTGCGCTCAAGGAACGCGAATAGACGTTTTTAAAGCGCTCGAACTGCGCCTCGACCCACTTCGCCCACCTCCGCTTGGAGTGCAGCGCATCCCCGTGGGCGAGCAGGTAAGCGCACATGGTCGGAGTGATGGTGAGCGATATCAGCAGCGAGAAAAGGATCGCAATCGAGAGCGTCACGGCGAATTCGTGGAACAATAAGCCGACGATACCCGGCATCAGCAAGATCGGTATGAACACCGCAATCAGCGACAGGCTCATCGAGATTACCGTAAAGCTGACCTCGGCGCTGCCGCGCAGCGCGGCTTCGCGGATCTCCATTCCGGCTTCGACGTGGCGGACAATGTTCTCCAGCACCACGACGGCATCGTCGACAACGAAGCCGGTGGCGATGGTCAGCGCCATCAACGAGAGATTGTCGACGCTGTAGCCGAGCAAGTACATCGGCCCAAATGTGCCCAGGATCGACAGCGGCAGGACCACCGCCGGTATGAGGGTCGAGCGCGGGGATTGCAGGAACACGAACACCACGCCGATCACCAGCAATACAGCTATGAACAAGCTGCGTTCCGTATCCCCAACCGCCGCGGTTACCGATTGGGAGCGGTCGAGCGCGATGTGCACCTGAATGTTGGGCGGCAGGGTTGCCTGGATCGACGGCAGCACTTTCTTGATCTGACCGACGGTCTTGATGATGTTAGCGCCGGGCAGCGGGAAGACGACCACACCCACGGTCGCCACATTGTTGTAGAGGCCGGCGTTGCGGATATTCTCGTTCGAATCTTCGACCTCGGCCACGTCGTGCAGCAGCACCGCGGCGCCGTTGCGGTAGGCAACCACGAGATCGCGATAGTCCGCAGCCTTGCTCGCCTGGTCGTTGGAGATCACTTCGTAACGCTGATCGCCTTGATCGATGTAGCCCTTGGCGCTGTCGGCGTTGGCCGCGGCAATCGCGGCGCGCACGTCCTCGAGCCCGATGCCGTAGCTGGCGAGTTTGTCGGGCTCGAGCTCAACCCTGACCGAGGGCAAGGCGCTGCCGCCGAGCGTGATCTGACCCACGCCGGTAATCTGCGCCAGCTGCTGCTGGATGACGGTATCGGCCGAGTCATAGAGCTGTGCCGTGGTCAGCGTGCTTGAGGTCAATGCCAGGATGATGATCGGAGAGTCCGCGGGGTTGTATTCGCGGTAAGTGGGATTATTGCGCAACGTGGTGGGCAGATCGGCGCGCGCCGCCTGGATGGCCGCTTCCACGTCACGTGCAGCGCCGTTGATATCGCGGTTCAGCGCGAACTGCACGACGACCAGCGCCGAGCCGACTGTGTTGGATGATGTCAACTCGGTCACGCCGGCGATCGTCGCGAGCCGCCGCTCGAGCGGTTCGGCCACGGTTGAGGCCATGATGTCCGGGCTCGCCCCCGCCATGGATGCCTGCACGACGATGACGGGGAAGGTGACATTCGGCAGCGGTGCGACAGGCAGGTGGAAATACGCCAGCAAACCGGACAAGGCGATCGCCATGGCCAGCAACGTGGTGGCCACGGGCCGTGCAATGAATAGCGACGGGATATTCACGCTGCGCTCTGGGCCGCAGGCCCGGACCGCTTGTGACTCACCCACCGCGACAGGCGATCGAATAACAGATAAATCACCGGCGTAGTGAATAAGGTCAGCATCTGGCTCACGATCAGGCCACCGATGATCGCAATGCCGAGCGGGCGACGAAGCTCGGAGCCCGTACCGGTACCGACCAGCAGCGGCAGGGCGCCGAGCATCGCGGCCAACGTCGTCATCAGGATCGGTCGGAAACGCAGCTGCGATGCCTGAAAGATTGCCTCTTCGGGTGTCTTGCCGTGGTGACGCTCCGCCTCGAGCGCGAAGTCCACGATCATGATGCCGTTCTTCTTGACGATGCCGATCAGAAGCACGATGCCGATGATGCCGATCACGTCCAGGTCTTTGCCAGCCAACATCAGCGCGAGCAGCGCACCGATTCCAGCCGAAGGCAGCGTGGATAGAATCGTCACGGGATGGATGTAGCTCTCGTAGAGCACGCCCAGCACGATGTAAACCGTAACCAGCGCGGCCGCCAACAGGAACACCTCGCTCGATAGCGAGTCCTCAAAGGCCTGAGCAGCGCCTTGGAACGAGGTGGTGATCGAAGGCGGCAGTTGCACGGCTTTTTCAGCGCGCGCGATCTCATCCACTGCCGTGCTCAGCGAGGCATCCGGAGCCAAATTGAACGATATCGTGACGGCCGGAAACTGCGCGAGATGGCTGATGACCAGCGGCGACTTGGTAATCTTGATGTCGGCGATCCCGCGCAAGGGTACCTCGCCGGAGCTGCCAGTCTGCGTGGGCAAATATAGGTCGCCGAGCCCCTGCAGATTGGGCAGGCTCTCGGGCTTGGCCACCAGCACCACTCGATACTGATTGGATTGGTTGAAGATGGTTGAGACGATGCGCTGGCCGAGCGCATCGTAGAGCGCATTATCGATGGTCGCCGGGGTAATGCCATAGCGTGCGGCCAATTGCCGGTTGACTTCGACGTCGACGCTCAAACCATTGTTGTTCAGATCGGTGGTGACATCGCTGATCGACTTGATCTGCTGCATGCGTCCAACGAGTTCGGGGACGTATTTCTCGAAGGCTTCTTCGCTCGGTCCCCTGAGCACGAACTGATACTGGTTCGGCGAAATCACCGTGTCGAGCGTGAGGTCCTGCTCGGGCTGCGGGTACAGTTTGATGCCGGACACGGTGCCGACCTCTTCCTGCAGGCGTCTGGCGATCGCATTTGCTGTGAGCGAGCGATCGTTATGAGCCCGCAGATTAATCAGGAAGCGGCCGTTATTGAGCGTCGTATTGGTGCCGTCGATGCCGATATAGGAAGTGAGCGAGGTCACGTCCGGGTCCTTGAGGATGACGTCGGCCAGAGCCGCCTGGCGAGCCGCCATCGTCCTGTATGACACCGAGTTGTCGGCCACGCTGATCGCCTGGATCACGCCGACGTCCTGCACCGGAAACAATCCCTTTGGAATCACGACGTACAGGATCGCGGTCAAGGCCACGGTCACGGTCGCGACCACCAAAGTCAGGACCTGGTGACCCAGCACCCAGCGCAGGCTGCGCTCATAGGCCCCCAGAGTCCTGTCAAAGATGCCTTCGCTGATTCGCTCGAAACGACTCGGGCGCCTATCGGCCTTACGCCGCAGGATGCGCGCGCACATCATCGGCACGAGAGTCAGGGAAACCACGGCCGAGAGCAGGATGGTTACGGCCAGAGTAACGGCGAATTCACTGAACAGACGGCCGATCACTCCGCCCATGAATAGCAGCGGAATGAGCACCGCAATCAACGAGATCGTCAGCGACATGATGGTGAAGCCGATCTGCCCGGCGCCTTCGAGCGCCGCTTCCAGCGGAGGCTTGCCCGCCTCCAGATAACGCACGATGTTCTCGATCATCACGATCGAATCGTCCACCACGAAGCCGGTGGCGACGATGAGTGCCATGAGCGATAGGTTGTCGATCGAGTAGTTCAGCTGGTACATGATCGCCAGCGTGCCTATCAGGGAGACCGGCACGGAAATACTTGGGATGATGGTCGCCGGCACGTTGCGCAAGAACACGAAGATCACCAGCACGACCAGCGCAATCGCCAGGAGCAGCTCGATCGCGGCGTCATATACCGAGGCGCGGATCACGCCAGTGCTGTCGGCGACGATCTGCACGTGCATCGCCTGAGGCAGGCTCGCCAGCAATTGGGGAAGCTGTTTCTTGATCTGGTCGACGGTGGCGATCACGTTCGCACCGGGCTGGCGCATCACATTGAGCACAATCGCCGGCGCGTGGTCGAACCAGGCGCCTTGCTCGATGTCCTGCGCGGCTTGGGTAACCCTGGCGACGTCGCGCAGGAACACCGGGGCGCCGTTCTGGTAGGCAATGACAGTGCTTAGATAATCCTTGGGGTCCTGGATCTGGTCGTTGTCGTTGATCGTGTAATCCAATTCCGGCCCATCAAAGTTGCCCTTGGGCTGACTGACATTGATGTTCGCGAGCAAGGTGCGCAAATCATCGATATTCAGTCCGTAGCCCGCCAACTTTTGCGGGTCTGCTTCCACGCGCACCGCCGGCACGTTGCCCCCGGATGGACTGACCAGGCCCACCCCGGGCACTTCGGAAATCTTCGAGGCGAGACGATTGTTCGCTAAGTCCTGTAGTTGAGTCAGCGACAGGGATTCCGACGTGACCGCCAATGTCAGAATAGGCTGATCGGCAGGATTGACCTTCGCATACACGGGCGGGGCGGGCAGACCGCTCGGCAACAAACTGTTTGCGGCGTTGATGGCCTCCTGCACATTCTGCTCGGCGACATCGAGGTTGAGTGCGAGATTGAACTGCAAGGTGATGATCGAGGCGCCGGCGGAGCTGGCTGACGTCATCTGCGTCAGGCCGGGAATCTGGCCCAGCTGCACCTCCAGCGGCGCAGTCACGGTGGTCGCCATCACCTGAGGACTGGCTCCGGGGTAGAAAGTCTGCACCTGGATGGTCGGATAATCGACGTCCGGCAGCGAGGAGACCGGCAGGAAGCGCACGGCGACCACGCCGACCAACACGAGCGCAATCATGAGCAACGAGGTGGCTACCGGCCTTAGTACGAACAGGCGAGAAACGTTCATGGAGCCGCGGCGAGTTGCCGTCTACTCAGCCGCTGGTGCGTACGCCTGCGCCCGGCGCGGGACTAGCGGACGGCTTTCCTGTCTTCTTGGCAGGCTGTGCTCCCGGCGCAGCGGGCGCGGTCCCGGAGGTAGCGTTTGGCGCAGCAACGCTGATCTTGGCATTGTCGCTGAGCCGGTCGGTGCCATCGATGACGACCGTATCGCCGACCGCAAGGCCGGTGAGAATGGCGGTGTTGTTGCCGTCGCTTGGTCCCAGTGTCACCTTGCGCACGGATACCGAGTCATCGGCGTTGACCAAGTAGACGTAGTTGCCCGGCGCCCCGCTGAGCACCGCCGGGGTGGGTACCAGCACGGCCTGACTCAGAGTGTCCACGAGTAACTTGATGTTCACGAATTCGTTGGGGAATAGCGCCTCGTCATCGTTGGGAAAGCTCGCGCGCAGCGTGACCGTGCCAGTGCTCGTGGCCATCTGATTGCCGATCGCGTACAGCGTGCCGCTGGCAATCTGGCGAGTGTTGTCGCTCGTATAGACGGTGACTGGCAGCTTTGCGCCGGAGTTGCTGCGTTCGATAACCTTGTCGAGATCATTCTGAGCAACAGTGAATTCCACCGTCGTCGGTTTCATGGTGGTGATCACGGCGATGCCGGGCGAGCTCGCGGCCGTGACGTAGTTTCCCGGATCGATCAACCTCAGGCCAACGCGGCCGGCGACCGGTGCCGTAATGTGGCAATACACCAGGTCGAGCTTGTACTGTGCAATATTCGCCTCATCGGACTTGACCTGAGCCTCGTCCTGTTTGACCAGGAACTCCTGGTCGGTGACGGTCTGCTCGGCGATGGCTTTTTGTGCACGCAGCTGCTCGTAACGCGCAAGATCGGCGCGGGCCTGATCGAGCGTCGCCTGATCCTTCAGAAGCGCCGCCTGCGCCTGCTGCAGGTCTATCTCGTACTGGCGCGGGTCAATTTCAGCGAGGAATTGCCCCTTCGTCACATCCTGGCCTTCTTGGTAAGCGACTTCAGTCAGATAGCCGCTCAACTGCGGCAGCACAGTCACGGTGGCGATCGGCGTGACTGTGCCAAGCTCGGATAGCGTTTCCGGCATATCGCCTCGGGTCGCCTGGGCGACCTTGACCAATTGCGGTGCGGGACCGCCCGCGGCTGGCTTGCGTTTGAACACATGTACCAGGATGAGAATAAGCAGGACCGCGGCCACCGACCCCAGGATCCAGCGCATGCGTTGGCTGGCGCGGCGATGTGCCGACGGTACGTCTTCTGCTTCGATCATACGGTCTCCAAGTACCGCGTTTCCTGGACCCAGGTGGCCGTGCGTTTCACGACACGAAGATGCAGGAAGCAGCAAGCGATCGCGCTAGCGGCTACAAACGTGGTGCGAGTCAATCAGATACACCCAGCAAAAAATTAAATGAAGTTAACCTTCCACGTCGACGGCGCGAAAAACGTATAGCGAGTGTAGTCCTCACACGCTGTAGGAATCGCAGTTTTTGCGGCTTCAACAGCCCTGGCAGACCCATTGGCGCGGTCTGTCAGTGGCGACAAAGCCTTACTGATGCCAGTTGGCGGCACGGGCGTGTAGGATTCGAGGAATCAGCGCGTCCACCTCATCGCACTGAGTGGGCGCCCGCTGCGACGTGGGGACACGGCATCCGAGTATCCGTCGATGGCTCAGTTGCGACATCATATGTCATTGGAGCCGCTAACCGCCTTTGGCCTATGCGCAGTCTGCGCGATGCTCGTCTGCTATGCCCTTGAAGATCGCTCGCCTTGGTGGACGCTTGCTTTCGGATTTTCGTGCGTGCTCGGATCCATTTATGGTTTTCTGCAAGGTGCTTGGCCCTTCGGCGTCGTCGAGGGCGTATGGTCGGTCGTCGCTTTTCGGCGTTGGTGGAGCCGCAGCGGCAGGCCGTGAGTGTCCGCTAAGTCGACGTCCCCGTCGTTGATTTTGAGTTTTGCCCCAGCGCTCCTCAACGAACCGAGCGCCGTCGGCGTCTCGGCTCATTTAGGATCGCTCACTACTCGCTTGCGGTTTTTAGCCCCATACTGCTGCTGTACGTCTTGCGGCTCACGCCTCGACGTTTAATGGGCGACAGGCGAGTGAAAAAACAACCACCGCTACAGCAGATCATCCCTGCCGTCGAGCCGATTTCCCACGCAAGTAATCAGCTGCGTCGTGAACTCTCCTCGTTCGGCGTTCTTTTGCTGACCTTATCTTGCCTCTCGCCGGTTTATTCAATCTATGGAATCGGCTCCGATGTACTGCTGCATGTCGGTACCGGCGCCGCAATCGTGTTTATTTGCGGCATTGGCGTAGCCATTGTTTGGGCGGTCGTCTACGCCGAATTGGCTTCGGCCTATCCGTACGCGGGAGGTGACTACGTGGGCGTCGGTGCGATTCTCGGTCCTTGGGCCGGCTTTGCGAGCCTTACCGTGTGGGCAGTTACCGCCGGGCCCGCGAATGCCTTTCTCGCCAGGACGATCGCCACCTATGTGGGCGAATTGGCCCCGAGCGCATCACCAATCATCGTCACTTTCGGCGCACTCGGCGCCGCGATAGCCGTTGCCTTACTCGCCGTACGCACCAGTGCATTTGTGACCGGAGTCTTTCTTGGCATCGAGATGCTTGCCGTGCTCGCTCTCATCGCTGGCGGCCTGTGGCACCCCGCGCGCAGCGTCACTGAGGTCGTGCTTCATCCCATAACGCTCAGCGCCTTGGGTACCATGGCGCCGGTAGCCATTGGGGCGATGGCGATGGCGGCCGTCAGCGCGGCCTACGCGACCTGCGGCGGTAACCAGGCGATCGGGTTCGGCGAGGAACTGTCGCAACCGCACCGCCATATGGGCGGCGTGATCCTGATCGCGGGTGTGATTGGAGCATTCGCAACCGCACTGCCGGTCGTTGCCGTCGTACTCGGCGTCAGAGATTTGCCGTCGATACTCAAAAGCCCCGCACCGCTCAGCAGCTTTATCGCGTCGGTCGCGGGACCTGCCGCCGGACACGCGCTGAGCGCGGCTGTTATTGTGGCGATCTTCAACGCGCTAATCGCTCAGATTATGTTTCTCGCACGTCTATTCTTCAGTTTGGGCCGCGACAAAATCTTTAACGCGAGCGTGAATGCAGCGTTGGCGAAGGTGCATCTGTCCTCGGGAGCGCCCCGGGCAGCGACATGGGTCGTGGGCGCGATCACCGCGGCTTGTTGCCTGCTGAACATGCACATGCTCATCGCCTTTGTATCGGCCCTCACAGTGTACGTCCTGCTTTTGGTCAGTTTCGCCGTTCTCGTTGGACGTTCGCGCGGGTTGACGGGACAGCCCGGATATTGGCGATCGGCGCTATTTCCGTTGGCGCCGATTCTTGGTCTTATGCTGGCGGTTGTATTCGGAGTCGCAGACCTACTCGACGCGGACGCCGGCCGACCAAGTCTTTTGATCCTCGGAGCAATAATCGGTGCGGGACTTCTATGGTATTGCTTTGTGCTGCGTCTACGTAATGGCGGTTGGGCTCCCCGAGTTGAGTCCAATGCTGTCCTCGCTGAGCCTCGGCTATCGGTAAGTGAGTGAGAGCGGTGACCGCAAAACACGCGGTGCAAATCCTTATCTCAACGATTCGAACCGTCCGCACGGCAAAATTGCGCCGGGCTTTCGTCACTGACGTTGCTTGGGGACGCTCCCATTTGAACAACGAACTCCGAAACGCCAATGTGGCTTCTAGATTGAGGATCCCAGTTGTACGTCCAGCCCATGCCGGTCCAGGGGAACCCGAATTCCAAAGCTCCGCCGCTAGAGAAGGCTATGCGATGGGAATACCAAAATTGCTGGAGAAGAAACCGCGCCGTCTCCTGATCAAGATTCGGATCCAGTGCAGTCCCAGCATTACATCGTGGGTGGTTTGGGACCGATCGGTCCACACCACCCGGGCAAGGGCGAAAGATGGCATTCTGCGATACTTCGAATGTATACACGTGCCAGCGCTTGCCGGCACCCGGGGCCTGCGGTGGCAATCCCAGAAGCTCCTCCAAAAATAAGACAGAGTTTGATTTTTCGTGACACAGGGAGCGCACCTGAGCGGTGGGAGCTACCCAGTTGTACTGTGTCACGGTATCGAGCGCCGGGTCATCGGTGAAGGTACTGACCAAAACTGCGCTCGCATCCCCGAACGACCAGAGCGAAATGTTCCAATCCGCGTGTCGAACGGCCGCCTGCGCAATCGCACGCTGATATTGCTTTTGCAATTCCTCAGACTTGGCGGCCTCAGGATGAGGCTGGATCGCGCACGCACTAAGCGATAGACAGGCGCATGCCATCCAGACTGTTGTCTTATATCGACTAATACTTGTGCACATAGCGCCAACCCTGCGCACGCTTCGAGATGGATACATCTTCACACTAAACCGTGCCTCGCGGAGCGAGCAAGCGGCGACTTCAGTGCGCAGGACTCAAGACTCACCTCGGCACAACCCCCACGCTCAGGCACTGGGCCGCGGTTGCAGCTTGCCGCTGTAGAATCCTAAGATCCGCCTTCATGGCTGAACCCCGCTATCGCTGGATAATTGTTGCCGCCGGCGCGGTAATGGGCTGCGTGGCTCTCGGCGCGATGTTCGCGCTTCCCGTGCTGCTGCGGCCGATCGTCGCCGACACGCGCTGGTCTACGACCGGCGTGTCGGCCGCGATGACCGTCGGATTTCTTGCAATGGCAGTAGGCAGCCCCCTGTGGGGCGCGCTGAGCGATCGGATCGGCGCGGGTTGGACCTGCCTGATTGGATCTCTCGTATTGGGCGCCGGCCTGGAGCTCGCGAGCATGGCGCCATCGTTGATCGGATTCCAATTCGCGTTCGGGTTATTGGTGGGCCTGGCCACCTCTGCGATCTTCGCGCCAATCATGGCCTGCGTGACCGGCTGGTTTTCGACGCAGCGCAGCCTCGCCGTATCACTGGTATCAGCCGGCTTCGGCGTCGCACCTCTGACGATGTCACCGTGGGTCGCCCGGTTGGCGAGCTCGCATGACTGGCGGCAAGTGCTGCAAATCGTGGCAGTGTTAGTGGTGTGCGTACTGGTGCCGATCTCGCTTCTGGTGCGTCGGCCGCCAGCGCTTGAGCATGCGTCCGCACAGGGAGGCGACGCTGCGAGCCTGGCGCCCGCAATGCCTATCGGGCAGCTAGTGCGCTCGCCGCAATTGATCGCGCTGGTGCTCACCAATTTCTTTTGCTGCGCGACGCACTCAGGACCCATCATCCACACAGTCAGCTATGCCGTGACTTGCGGTATTCCGCTGACCACGGCGGTGACCATTTACAGTGTGGAAGGACTCGCGGGTCTGGGCGGCCGCATCGCATTCGGGCTCGCGGGCGACCGGTTCGGCGCGCGTCGCACGCTGATCACCGGCCTTTTGATGCAGGCGTTTTTCGCGGCGTCGTATTACTTTGCCAGCTCCTTAAGCGCGTTCTACGCTGTAGCCGTGGTATTCGGATTTACGTACGGCGGCGTGATGCCGCTATACGCGGTGCTGGCGCGCGAGAACTTCCCACTGCGGATGATGGGGACCGTGATTGGCGCTACCGCGATGGCGGGCAGCCTCGGCATGGCCACCGGCCCGGTGCTCGGCGGGTGGCTCTACGACACGTTCGGCCACTACGGCTCGCTGTACCTGGTGGCTTGGGGGTTCGGAATCATTGCCGTGATTATGGCAATGACGTTCAGGCCCGTGGAGCAACATCGCGACGCCGCAGTAGCCGCGTAAAGACCACAAATTTCAGCGGCGCGGGCGTCCGACAACGCCCATCGGAATTGCCTCAGGTTATTTTGACCGCGATCGTGACGTCCACATTACCCTTAACAGCGTTTGAATACGGGCAAACCGTGTGTCCAGCGGCGACTACCTTTTCTGCATCTGCCTGCGCGAGCCCGCCTATGGTTGCGATCAGATCCACTTTTAGCCCAAAGCCTCCATCCGACTTCGTGCCGATGCCGACCGCGGCCTGGATCGTGACCGAACTGGGTTTGAGTTTCAGCTGCGCGCCCATGAATTCGCAGGCGCTACCGAAGCAGGCCGCATAGCCTGCCGCGAACAGATCCTCAGGTGTCGTGGCGCCCGGTTTGCCTGGGCCGCCCATCGCCTTGGGCACAGACAGCTGCACGTCCACCAGTCCGTCATCCGAGCGTGTGCGCCCGTTTCGTCCACCGACAGCAGTGGCATGGGCGGTATACAGCACTTTAATACTCATCTCATTTCTCCTGCGAGATCGTCATGAGCTTGTCGGCGCGGACTACTACCAGTTCGTATAAGAGCCGTCGGGGCGGCGATTGATTTGGATGGGAGCGTAATGCTCCGTCCAATCACCGACCATCTGCAGCTCGGACGCAGCCAGCGTCACACCAAGGCCGGGCCGCTCGTTGGGCCAGAGCTTGCCGTTATGGAAGTCATAGGCCTGCGGCAGGTACGGCCAGGGCTTGCGGCCCGAGGCAGTCATCTCCATCAGCGCGATCACTGAGGTTGCCGTCAGGCAATGCACCAACGCGGTTTCGCCGATGGGGCCGGTGAAGTGGGGAATCAAGCCGCAATAATGCGTTTCGCACAGCGCGGCGATCTTCATATATTCCGTGATTCCGCCGACATTGGGTACGGTGCAGCGAGCGAAATCGATGAGGTTCTGTTCGATCAGAGGGCTCATCTCCCATTTGACGCCATAGATCTCGCCCACCGCGATCGGCACGCGCAAGCGGGGTCGCAGCGTCTTGTAGATGTCGATGTTCTCGCCGCGAATCAGGTCTTCGCAGAAAAAGGGCCGCAGCGGCTCCAGCGCCGTCGCCAACGTGATGGCGTCTTCCGGGTCCATGACGCCATGGAAGTCGATTGCCCAGGCGCCGTCCTTGCCCACACCCTTACGGATGGCCTGGCAGTCCTCGATCGTCTGTTCCACCGCGCGGAAACGGTCGAACTCCTGATTCTCGCGCACGCCCGTGCGATAGGCGCGAAAACCTTCGGCGATACAGGCACGCGCTGCGTCTTCCAGGGTGCCACCCTTGGGTGTCGGATAACTGGTGGCATAGCACTCGACATATTCGCGGCTCTTGCCGCCCAGCAGCTGCCATACCGGCACACCCAGCGCCTTGCCTTTCAGGTCCCACAGCGCCACATCAAGCGCGCCTAGCGAGTGCGTCTTCTCGCGGCCCGTGGGATAGAAATAGCCCCGCTCCATCATCTGCCACGCATCCTGGATGCGGAACGGGTCCTGGCCGATCAAGAGGCCCGCGCATTGCTCCATGGTTGAAGGCTCGCCGCCTTCGCCGATTCCCATCAGGCCGCTGTCGGTCTCGATGGTGACGATATTGGTGGACTGGTTAAAGGTTGGCTGATGGACGTTGGGCCGACCCGCCGCATCGGTGGGCGTCTTGTAGTAGCGAATACGCTTGATCTTGTCGTTGGGCAGGCCCAGCGCGAGAGCAGATGGCGGCGTCCACAGCGAGGCGGTGCCAAGGCCAAGCCCGGTGCTCAGAATTCCCGTCATGACAGTACGGCGATCCATAATGTTCTCCCAAGGCGCTTTGTTCTTGTCGATGATGTTAGCTAAATTTCTGAGCGCAGTCCCCGCGAATAGCCCCTAAAACAGCGTCCGAACGGTCCGCGGAGTAATGATGCCTATCGAGCACCTCAAGGGCGGCTACGCCTATGTTCCCGCTCTTCCGTTTGCCAGCGCCGGCGTCGTGGCCTTACCCGGCATGAGCCTTGCGCGAGCCGTATTCGCCGAGCCCCGCCCGTTGCGCGCCGGATTCGCGGCGGTGGAGCGCCACCTCGAGAGCGTGCATCGACCGTTGGCTGCTCTGTGCGGTTTTGAGTTCCGTATGCCACAGGTGCTCAGCCCCGAGGGCTTTCTGGCCTTCAACGCGCGCTATCTGACGCAGCTCAAGGCATGGGATCTGGTGAAAGATGCGCCGCCAACGCTCTCACGGACCAATGTCGTGCCGCTCGGCACGGCACTCTCAGAAGACGCCGTCTACGCGTTCTCCTATACGATCGAGGAACGTGAGGTCCCCGAGGCCTTCGTCGTCTCCGGCGCGCCCGAACTGATCCCGGGAGAGGGCTTTTCCGGCTTCAGCATACTGCGGCGTGGCGAGACCGGCGAAGAGGCGTTGCGAGACAAGACCCGATGTGTAGTCTCGAACGTGCGTCGTGTCGTCGATGCGCTTGGCGCAAGCTGGGATGCCGCGTGCTCGGTGCACCTGTATTCGCGTTGGCCGCTCGAGCGCGAACTGCGGCGCGCGATCGGTGCTGAGCCCGGCGGAGTCACTCCCGCACACGGCATCATCTGCCACGACACCGATCCACCCGTATTCGGGCTCGAGCTTGAAGTGGATGTGCGGCGCTACCGGCGCGAATTGATGCTCACCTAAGGATTTATCCAGTCAGTCGCCGTCCGGTGACGGTTCGCTCGGGGGCAGCTTGTGCCAGGGGTATCCCTTCACGCTCGCGCGATAGGCGTAGTCGAACAGGCGCTTCATATAGGCGGTGTCGAACTGCGCATGGCGAGGTGGGCTGAAGTCCGAGCCGATGTACGCAAGGTTAAAATCCACCCCGTCATGCCGTGCAGTCTCATAGATGCGCTGCACGTCGCTGATGCCCTGTGTCTGAATCAAGGCACTGATCGCTCGACTTCCTACGCTCAGAGTGCGGCGGCGCGTGTCGGACCACTCGGGCTGGAGTTTGCCGTTGCGGATAACATACGCGCGCACCTCGCGATTCAAGGGCGCTCCCGTGGCCTTGGCCAGCTCCGGCAGAATGCGAGATGGGTACAAGAAGACCTGAGTAATGACTCCTCCATCGACATGCATTTCCTGAAAATGCTTGCCGTCGACCTCGACGTCGATCATGACCGGAGACACTGCGCCAGGTATGCTGGCGGAAGCGATCATGATGCTCCGAAAGAGAGCGAGAGCACCAGGCGCGTGACTGGATGCGATGGCGCACATATTCCACGTGACCGCACGCCCGGCATCCAGATCGGTCGTTCCAATCTGCAGGACGCGCCCGTTCCCGCACTCCTGGGCGATCTCGGCCAGGAGTTCCGGCGTGACGTATTTCGCGAGCAGTCGTGCCAGCGGCTTGCTGTCAGCCATGCCATCGCTCGCGAGGCCGGCGAGCGAGTTACGGGTGTGGAAGATGTCCTCTCGATTGACCGTCGTCGCGACGCGCTGGACGACGTCGTCGTATCGCGGACCCAAGAATGCGAACGGAGCGATCAACGCGCCGGCGCTGATGCCAGTGACAACCTTGAATTCGGGCCGATCACCGTGGACGCTCCAGCCCGTCAATAAACCTGCGGCAAACGCGCCGTCGTCGCCGCCTCCAGAGATGCCCAGTAAATAGATCGGCGGCAACGGATTGGTCAGCCTACCGGATTTGGCAAGTGCCTCTTCCTCGCGTTTGAGGTCTTCAATGACTGATTGAATGAACGGAGCGCCGAGGTCACGATCCAGCCAGAAACGCGAATTGGGAATGCCCGGGATGACCGCTCGCTCGGTCTGATCGGGTGGCACGGCATTGACACGCGGAAGCGCTCCACACGCCTGCAGCAGTACGCCGACGGCAAGCGTCGCAAGCAACGGAACGTGCGGAGCTGATTTCATACTCCGTCACGACGTGGGCCAGGGTAGCAGCACAATCTTTCCGCCAAAGCCGCCGGCGTCGATGCGTGCATGGACCTCGCTAGCGGCTGCGAGCGGCAGGCGGTCTATTACGACGGGATGAATAGCGCCCTCGCGCACACTAGCTCCAACAGAGTAACCAGGTCGGCCTTGAACTCCTCCGGATGCGTTGAGCGGCGGCCCGTTATGCTGTAAAAAAGGGCGCGACGGCCGCGCAGCATGAAACTCAACTTGTTCCAGAGCGTGAGGCGGGCCAAGCCGAGTCCCGCAGCGAGCAGACCTTCGCGACCCACCGCCATAGTTTGCGAGCCATAGCCGACTAGCAGCCCCCCGGACGCTAGGCAGGCGAACGAGCGCTCGAAATGCGCGCCGCCGATCGCATCGAAGGCTGCATCGACGCCGGCGCCGCCCGGGCGGCCTGCCGTAAGTTGCCGCACGGACGCAACGAAGTCACCGGCACGATAGTCAATCGCTGTCGCACCCATGCGCTTGACCACGGGTAAGTTCGCTGCCGAGCAAGTGCCAATCGCCTTGAGGCCCAGGTGGCGCGCCAGATCGAGCAGCGCCGTACCGACCGTGCCGGAGGCGCCTATGACGAGAATCGTGGCACCTCGCGGTAACTGACGGTAGCGAGTAAGCATTTGGAAGGCCGTGAGATAAGCGAGTGGCAGGCACACCGCTTCGGCTGGATCGATGCCATTCGGCACTGGCACCAGTAAACGTGACGGGCGGATCGCATACTGCGCATAACCGCCGACGACACAGAGATCGGCTACCGTCTGATTCTCGTTTGGGGTCGCCACGCCGGGACCGGTCTTCTCGACGATGCCCACCAGATCGTAGCCCGGAGTGAACGGTAGCGGTCCTTTGAAGTCGGGATAGCGGCCGCGACGGATCATGGTATCGGTGAAACCAGTGCCGGCAGCAATCACTTTGATTCGGGCCTCCCCTGGGCCAGGCTCCGGGATGGTCCGCTCTTCGGTCATTTCAAGGACTTCGGGGCCGCCGAAACGTGAAATTCGAATGTGTTGCCAAGGCATCTAGCGAGCATAGTCACAAGCCCGACGGCGGTCGAGCGCTCATCCAGACGCCCAATTGACTCGGCGCAGAAATGGCTCGACTAAAAATCAGAAATGCCTAGACGCCGCGCTGGATGCCGCGCCTGGCGTTGGAACGTGATTTCGCGAGCGCACTGCTTCGGGCCTGTTCTTTAACAGTCCGATGAGACATCGGTCAAAGTTTTCCAATGTCGACGTGAAATGATGTTAAGTCCCGCTTGGCAATTGTCTCGGAATGCGAACACTGTGCGTCATGGCTACCGCTTTACCAGCTGAGTTACCGCTGCGACTTATCGAGCTTCTGCGCGCGCAGGGTGTCGCCACGCTTGAAGGTTGGGTGGCCTTAGGCAGGCGCCGTCGGCAGATATTCGGCGTGACTAGGTCTGCGGTTGCGCAGCTCGATGCACTCGCGAAGGCGACGCTGCGACCCAATCATTAGCAGCCCATCGAACGCTACCGAGCCCTATCAGGGCCGTCTCTCCCAGTAGGGTGGCGTCCCAAAAGTGGTGCGCAAATGCGATATCAGGGCCAGAACCTTGGCGGAGACGCGCCGATCAATCGGATAGCCAATCAAGATAGTCGCAGGCTCTGCTTCCGCGCCGATATCCAGAACGCACAATTTGCCCGAGATGAGTAGATCGTAAAAAAGAAACGTCGCAAGCAAAGCGACTCCCATGCCTTCTACGGCTGCGTCGCGCATGATGAGTCCGTTGTTGACACGCATGATTGTGCGTGGGCCACTACTGACCAGCGGCCCGATTGCCGGAAGCGCCAGTCCGACGCACCACGATGGGAATAGATAATCCCACGGTGCCGCTCTAGATCAGCAATGGTCCTGGGGACTCCATTGGTTCTCAAATAATCGGGCGAAGCGACCAACGCGCGCCTGCTGGGTGCGATCCGCTTAGCGAGCCACCCTTTGTTGGGCAACGAACCGTGACGAATGATGGCGTCAAAGCCATCTGTCGCGCCCACGAAGCGGTCATTGAGATCGAGCGACAGTTCAACGCGCGGATTGCGTCTAAGGAACGAGTTCAGCGCCGGCGATAAATGAAGGATACCGAAGCTGACGGGCACCGATAGCCGCAGCGGCCCAACCAGCGCGCCGTGCCGCTCAGAGACTTCGGTGCTTGCCTCCGATACCTCGCGCAGGATGCGCTTGGCACGCTCAAGGAAGACGATGCCGTCTTCGGTTAGCGTCAACTTGCGCGTGGAACGATGCACCAGGGTGGCGCCCAAGTTGCGCTCCAGTTCGGCGAGGCGCTCGCTGGCCACGGATTTCGAAATTTGCAGACGCCGCGCCGCCTCGCTGATGGAGCCAGCCTCCGCCGTAGCGACGAAGGCAAGAAGGGAATCGAGTTTAAGCATCGTTCGGTTTTCCAGGACACTCGCTCCTACAAATGCAGTCTAGACAGAACGCAGCCGCGAGGCCAAAATCGCGCGCCTAACGGGGAGTTTTATGTTGCGCCAGTCGATTACCTTGCTGGTTACAGCTTTCATCGCTGGTCCCGGCTTTGCCGTCGAGCCATTTCCGGCGAGTTTTCATACCCAAGAAATCAACACCAACGGCACGACGCTGCATGTTCGGATTGGGGGGTCGGGGCCCCGCGGTCATCATGCTGCACGGCTTTGGCGACACCGGTGACATGTAGGCGCCAGCTGCTGCGGTATTGGTAAAAGATCACCTGGTCGTGATTCCTGATCTGCGTGGCATGGGCCTCTCGGCGCACCCCGACACGGGGTACACAAAGAAGAACCAGGCCGTGGATATCGCAGGGGTGATGGATGTCCTGAAAATCCAGCGCACCGATTTAGTAACCCACGACATCGGCAACATGGTGGGCTACGCGCTGGCCGCGCAATTTCCGACGCGCATCACCAAATGGGTGGTAATCGACGCGCCGCTGCCAGGAATCGGCAATTGGGACGAGATTAAGCAAAGTCCGCTCCTTTGGCACTTCAATTTCCGTGGTCCGGACGAGGAGCGACTAGTTGCCGGCCGCGAGCGTATCTATCTCGATCGCTTTTATGACGAACTGTCCGCCGATCCCAAAAGCATCGGCGATGCAACGCGACAGCACTACGCCGCGCTGTACGCGCGACCGCACGCGATGCACGACGCTTTCGAGCAGTTCGGTGCGTTCAATCAGGACGCCGTCGATAACAAAGCGCTGCTTGCAAAGGTTGGTCGGCTGACGATTCCGGTCCTGGCCTTGGGCGGGGAAAAATCGCTCGGCGCCGCAGAGGCGGATACCCTGCGCTTCGTAGCGGTGAACGTCACTATGGGTATCGTCCCCGGCTCTGGCCATTGGATTATGGACGAGAACCCTAAAGCCACGACCGCGTTGATCGTGGACTTTCTGTCTCATTGAAGCTCATTAGGCGGCGAGCTAAAGATTAAGGTGTTACGAAGACCGTTACCATCCGCTCGAAGGGAGCTGCAACTATCGTGCTTGGGATGAGCACTTTCACCGCGATACACGTCCTCTTGAGCCTCATCGGCATCGTGTCAGGGCTCGTAGTTTTGTTCGGGCTGATAACCGCAAATGGGATGAGCGGATGGACGCTGCTCTTCCTTGTGACGACAGTCGCGACCAGCGCTACGGGGTTCTTCTTTCCCTTCCACGGGTTCACGCCAGCCCTTGGCGTGGGCATCCTTTCGATGTTTATTCTCATCGCGGCGATTGCTGCGCGTTACCGCTTTCATCTGAGCGGCCCGTGGCGTTGGGTATACGTCGTCTGCGTCGTAATCGCACTCTATTTCAACTCGTTTGTACTAGTCGTACAGGCGTTCT
>Ga0302325_10004645_pt1 | contig 31597 bp, 24 predicted proteins | sample Palsa_T0_2_FD_201948 | JGI IMG/M metagenome (GOLD analysis project Ga0302325, IMG submission 201948) | Peat permafrost microbial communities from Stordalen Mire near Abisko, Sweden - Palsa_T0_2 | ecosystem: Environmental > Terrestrial > Soil > Palsa > Peat permafrost | place: Sweden: Abisko... | reverse complement strand
CGAGCGGATACGCCCAGATGACGAGCGGCAACCGGCCTTGGCGCTCGACGTCGTGTCCGGGTGGCAGGTACAAGACGCCGGATAGCTCGACACCATCGTCTCGCCGGTGGCGACGGATGCGTTTGGTCAGTCCGGTCAGATGGGGATGGGGATCGCGGAAACTGGTGAGGGGACGGCGCGGTCCCCCATCGAGAGGCACCACGACAAAGTTCGGCGGCTCGGTCGGGCTCTCCCGGCGAGCGATCACGGCGCTGTCATCGGCGACGAGACCGACGACCGGCTCGATGGCCCCGGCCGGCGACGCGTGGACTCGGACCACCTCGCCGCTGTCGAGATCGAGCCGGTCAAGGAAGGGCCGGTTGCCTTCCGGCGTAGCCCCCGCCCCTCGCAGGTAGATCGACGACCCGCGCTGCACGACAACCGACCGACCGTCGGGGAGGGTCTCGACCAGCGGCGTTCCCGGATCGGCGTAGGCGTCATCCATCGAGCAGTCAAAGAGCACTCGACGCTCGTCCGGGCGGTCGACGTCCACGAGCGACGTCGTCCGCCACCGCCGATCGCGGTCGTGCTCGACCACGATCAGCGAGTCTCGACCGTCGTACCACCCGAGGCAGCGTTGCGCCGTGCGAAACGCCTCCACCGGCTCATCAGTGAATGGTGCATCGAGGCGCATCACCTGATCGCGATGGTCGGCGGGGACGGTCGGATCGCCCCCATCGAGCGCCTCGATCCACAACAGCCGCGCCGCCGAGGCCTCGTCCCAGACGAACTGACGCGGACCGGTCGGCACGCCATGACGGGCAACCTCATCCGCGACCGGAAGCGGACCAACGACACCAACGGCCGCTCCGGTCGTCGCGTCGATCACCGTCAATCGGCGGGTGAAGTACCGGAACGGCACGCGGAACGAGAACGGTCGCTCCCCGGCGACAACGAAGAGGTAGCGGCCATCCGGTGACTCCGCGAAGTCCCAAACCAATCCCGGCTCACCGAGCGGGGTGACGGCACCCGTTGCGACATCCACGCGCACAAGCTGGGTCGAGCCGACGTCCTCAAATAGATCGGCGTCGCCCGGCGAGCTGAGCAGGTCCTGGAATGTCGCCATCATCGACCGCTTCCCGAACGTCTCCTCGACCCGCGGTTGCGGAGGCGCCGCTGACACAAGGGGCTGGCCGGCCCGGTCAGCGGGGACCGCCAACACGTACACAGAACGGCTGTCACGACTCCACCTGAGCGGGCCCTCACCGCCCAGCTGGCCGCCCGTGAGCACATCGCCCACCGCCACACCGCGAACCGGCGCGGCAACCATCGACATCCCGTCGGCCGGCGCCACCACCATTCGCCACGCCTCGACACGGTCAGCGCCGTCGGCCATGAACACCACCTGGGAGCTGTCCGGCGACCAGACAGGTAGGCCCACAGTGACACCCTCCGGGAGCGACACTCGACGCTCCTCGCCGGTCCCCACCTCGATCACCGACAGCCCGACGAGGCGCAACGTTCGCTGACGACTGCGCCGCGCCGGATCAACTCGTACCCCCGCCAACGCCAGGAACGGGCGGGCCAACAAGGCGATCGGCGGATGCGATTCGTAATGCACGAGCAACAACCAACGACGGTCCGGGCTCAACACTGCAGCCGGTGTCGGCGGGGCGTCAACAATCTCAACGATGTCGGCATCCGGGACGAGATAGCTCATCGCCGGACCCTAACCCCGGCGTCGCCCCGGAAGCCCCACCGCATCAAGGGTTGTAAGAGCGGACACCGGGAGCCTGCGCCGATCTACGCGTGGGCGGCCCGGGCCATGGCTCGACCGAGCCTCCCGATGCCCTCGGGGATTTCGTCCTCGGCGACGTTGCTGAACGCGAGGCGCAGGTGGCGGGAATTGTTGGGCGCGAACGGCATCGGATGGCCTTCCCCGGTGGCCTGCTCGGCGAAGAAGGCCTGGCCGCCCACAAATGTCACGCCCTCTTCGCGCGCCGCCGCGGCAAGCGTCTTGGGGTCGATGTCCTCAGTCATGGTCACCCAGATGAAGAACCCACCCGTCGGCGTGTTCCACCTCGCCATCCCCGAGCAATGCGATTGGAGCGCCTCGAGCATGGTGTCCCGCTTGTGCTCGTAGGCGATGCGCAATCGGTCGATGTGTTGGTCGATGAAGCCGGTCCGTCCAAGCTCCTCGAGCGCGCGGAGGAGTAACGGGCTCGTACCCATGTCGCAGCGCGTCGCGACAAGCGCGGCGATGACGGGGGGCAGCGCCTGGCACCAGCCGGCGCGGAGCCCGGGCGCCATGATCTTGCTGAACGTGCCGATCTTGATGACGCCCTGGCCCTCGGCCAGGCTATAGAGCGACGGGGGCGGCTCATCCCCAAACCACAGCTCGCTGTATGCGTGGTCCTCGACGATGAGGACGCCGTAGCGACGACAGAGGTCGAGCAGCCGGTGGCGACGCTCGAGGATCAGGGTCGAGCCGGTCGGATTGTGGAAGGTCGGGATCGTGTAGAAGGCCCGCATCCGCTGACCGCTGCCGGCAAGCCCCACGACTGTCCGCTCGAGTGCATCGACGACGACGCCGTCGTCGTCGACCGGGATGCTCTCGATGCGTGGGGTGATCGAGCGAATGGTGCGGATGGACAAAGGAAAGCTGGGGGCCTCCACCCCGACGATGTCGCCGGTGTCCACGAACGTCTCGCAGACGTTGGCGAGGGCGCCGGCGCTCCCATTGGTGATGCAGAAGTAGTCCGCCGTCAAGGTGCCGTGGTCGATGATGGAGCAGTGCCCGGCGAGCCAGTCGCGAAGGGCGTCCCAACCTTGGACGCCGCCGTATTGGAGGGCGGCGTTGGCGTCACGGCCCAGGATTGAGGCGGTCGCCTCGGCCAGCGCAGCGGTTGGCAAGAGGATCGGGTCGGGGAGCCCGCCCGTGAACGCGATCGGCCGGGGCCCCGACGGGGTGCGCCCAGGACCCGAACCCGGCCCTGCGTAGGCCGCTCCTGCCCGCCGGGCCCGCTCCGACAGAGGCCCAACGGACGTCGCGGCCAGCACGTCCACGGGTTGGGAGTCCACCGCCCAAGAGCCTAGGCGCCCGCCTCACGTCACGAGCACGACAGATTGTGTTGCCCATCCGTTCATGGATTAGCGTGGGCCCTTGGTATAGACACGGGCGATGTTGGCCATCCGGGCGAAGTGGGCGTTTGACGGCGAGCGGGCGGTACCCGGCGGGGCGACCGTGCTGGTCGACAGCGGCCGGATCCTTGGCGTCGAGGCATGGGGAGCCCCGACACCTGCCGGCTGCACGGTGATGGACTATACGGACGCGACGCTACTGCCGGGGCTCATCAACACCCACGTCCACCTCTGCGGCGACTCGGGGCCCAACGCGCTGGAGAGGCTCCCCGATTTCTCCGACGAGCTGGTGGAGTCGGTCATCGACGTCGCGTTGGACCAGCAGCTGGCCGCCGGCGTCACGACCGTCCGGGATCTTGGGTGCCGGCGCTGGGTCGTCGTCGATCGCCGCGACGAGGACGACGGCCTCGGCGGCCGTCCCGAGATCCTCGCCTCCGGGCCGCCGATCACCAGTGTCGGCGGTCACTGCTGGCCCATGGGTGGCGAGGCCGCAGGGATCGAGGCATTGAGATCCGCGGTCGCCGACCGCGCCGAGCGGCGGGTAGACGTCGTGAAGGTCATGGCCAGCGGCGGCTACATGACACCTGGCACCGACCCGTCGACCTGCCAGTTCACGCTCGATGAGCTTCGTGTGGTGGTCGACGAGGCCCACCGGCAAGGCTTGCCGGTCACCGCTCACGCGCACGGCCTCGCCGCTGTAGAGATGGCGATCCAGGCGGGCGTCGACGGCATCGAACATTGCAGTTGCCTCGGCACGGGCGGTCACGTGATGTCGGACGATGTGCTCCGCGGCCTCCGGGACGGCGGCATTGCCGTATGCCCGACCCTCGGCCGGCACCCCGACATCGTTACGCCACCCGAGATTTTGGAGAGGCTGGCGCGGAGCGGCCTCACACCTGAGGCGCGCCGGGATATGTTCCGCCGCGCCCACGCGGCAGGCGTGAAGATCGTGTCCGGCGACGACACTGGCATCGCGCCTGGCAAGGTGCATGGGATCTTCGCCGAGGCGATCATCGACCTGCAGACCGCGGGGATAGCACCGGCGGACGCGCTGGCCTCGGCGACGTCCGTCGCGGCCGAAGCTTGTGGTGTCGGCGGGCGGAAGGGGAGGCTCCGCGCCGGCTTCGACGCCGACCTGACGATCGTCTCGGGAGACGCGACCCGCGACGTCACCGCACTGCGCTCCGTCGCTGGCGTCGTGACGAGGGGAAGGGTCAGCGTCATCTGACCTTCGGATAGTCCGGGCGGGCACGGTCGCGCGCAGCCGACCTAGCTAAGTTAGCTAACGTGAGCCCATGCGGGTCAACATGCACGAGGCTAAAACCAACTTGTCGCGCTTGGTGGCCGCCGTCGAGTCGGGGGAGGCCGACGAGATCGAGATCGCCAGGGCCGGCAACGTCGTAGCGCTGCTTGTGCCGGCGGGGAAGCGAGCGGACCGCCAACCTGGAGCTTGGGCGGGACGGATCCGGATCGGCCCCAACTTCGACGACCTACCCGATGAGATCGCCGCGGCCTTCCGCGGCGATCGGCCATGAGACTGCTGCTTGATAGCCACGTCCTGCTCTGGTGGTTAGCGGACGACCCCAACCTGCCGCCGCGGGCCCGAGCAACGATCGCTGACTCGGCCACATCGGTGCTCGTCTCGGCGGCAACGGTGTGGGAGCTCGCCATCAAGAGGGCCGCCGGTCGGCTCGAGACGCCCGATCATCTCCTCGAAGTCTTGCAAGCCAACAAGTTCGAGTCGCTCCCCATCGCCTCGGCCCACGCACTGAAAGCAGCGGCTCTGCCCCACCACCACGCAGACCCGTTCGACCGCATGTTGATCGCCCAGGCCCAGCATGAAGGTCTGACTCTCGCCAGCGTGGACCGTCGTTTCGGCGCCTACGACATCGACCTGCTACCCCTCACCTGAGCCAACAGCGGTTGCCCATCTAGCCGCGGTCCAAGACCCGCATGCTGGCCGGCCGGCCGGCGAGAACCACCTTCAGAATTAGACGAGGTCGGGTTGGTTGCCGTAGCGATCGATGTGTACGACCTCACGGATTGGGCGCCGCGTCGTCGGGCCGTAGTTTCCGGCAGCCCAACCGATCGGGATCACGCACACCGGCACCATGGTCCGAGGCAGGTCGAGGATGCGTTGGGCAATCGGCACGATCCAGATGGGCAGCGTTTGGAGGGAGGCACCCAGCCCGACGGCCCGACACTCGAGCAACAGGTTCTGCACGGCCGGATACACCGAGCCGTAAAAGGAGGACACGGAGATCTGCGGCCAGCCGACTGGTCGGTGCTTCAGGTTGCGCTTGTAGCAGGGAATGACAAACGCGGGGATGTCGGCGAAGTGGTTGGCCTGCCACTGTCCGGGAGCCATCTGGCGGATGGCCTTCTCGTCACCCGCGGCGTTGCGACGCTCGATCGGATCGAAGGTCCGAAAGAGGGGAAGGTAGAGCTTGGCCAGCCGCTGTTTTTGCTGCCGGCCGGTCACAACAACGTATGACCAGTCCTGGGTGTTGGAGCTCGTCGGCGCCTTGAGCGAGAGCTCCAGGAGTTCGTAGATCAGGGCCAAGTCGACGGGCTCGGTGTGCAGTCGACGGACGGCGCGCTGGGTGCGCATGGCATCGACCATCGGCATCGTGAGACGCGACAACGCCTCTTCAGTTGTCGGCGGCGTGAAGTCGGTCATGACCGAGAGCGTACGTAGCTACTGCAGGACTCGATCGACGCGCTCCTTGAGCTGCACGACGTTGCCCTCCGGATCGACACCGTCGCAGTGAACGAACCCACGAAAGACCCATTGAGTCGAGGCCCTGTCCACCTCGCCTCCTAGCCCTACGATGGTGGACCGCGACTGCTCAATGGACGAGACCTCGAAGGCGAGCTTGATCGGCGCCCCCTCCCGCCGCGCCGGCGGAACCGAGAGGCGAATCTTTGCGGCCAACATCTCGGAGATCTGGACGAGCGCCAGGCTCCATGCCTCGGACTCGAGGACGCAATAGTCGCCGGGTATCTCGTCGACGACCGTCAAACCAAACGACCTTTGATAGAAGGCGGTCATGGACGCGAGGTCCTTCACATAGACCGTCGAAGCAGCCGTCACATCACGAACGCTAACGACCGAGTCCGCCCGACGCGTAGAGTCCTGTGTACATGAGAGTCGACACGACATACGGTCCCGTTGAGGGCGTTGGGGAATCTGGCGTTTTTGCGTTTCGAGGTATTCCCTACGCGGCGCCACCGGTGGCTGCACGACGATTCCGCCCTCCCGAGCCTCCGGAGTCATGGAGCGACGCCCGACCGGCAACCACCTTCGGACCCCAGGCGCCGCAAAACCTCTCGGCCCTTTTCGCCGTCTTCGGGATCGAGACGCCTGCCCCGGATGAGGACTGCCTGACGCTCAACGTCTGGACGCCCGATCCGTCGGGCCCCCCGAAGCCGGTGATGGTCTGGATTCACGGCGGAGCTTTCATCCAGGGCAGCGCCGGCATGGCCATGTTTGAGGGCGGGACGTTCGCCAGGGACGGCGTCGTGCTGGTGTCCATGAACTACCGACTGGGCGCTCTCGGCTTTCTCCACCTCGCCGGGATCGACGCTGCGGGAGCGGGCTCATGCAGCAACCTCGGGATGCTGGATCAACTCGCCGCCCTCGAGTGGGTCCGCGACAACATCGAGCGGTTTGGAGGCGACCCCGGCGACGTCACGATCTTCGGTGAGTCTGCCGGGGCCGCCAGCGTCGCCGTGCATCTGACGTCGCCCGCCGCCAAGGGCCTCTTCCACCGCGCTGTCCTCCAAAGCGGCGCTCTTCAGACCTATTGCACCGCTGAGCACGCCACCGACATCGCCCGACGGGTCCTCACCGAGTGCGGCATCGATCCGACTCTCCCACTCGACCTCGCGCAGCTCAACGCCCTTCCCGTCGGCACGCTGCTCGCCGCCCAGAAGGCCGTCGGCGAGGTCAACGCCGAGGAGGCCACCCTCAACTTCAGCCCGGTCTTCGACGGGGTCGTCCTACCGCACGACCCCATGGCGGCAGTCGTCGGCGGATCCGTGGCCGACGTACCGCTGCTCATGGGCACAACCCGCGACGAACTCACGCTGAGCCTGCTCAGCAATCCTGAGCTGGCGGTCAGTACTCGCGAGGCGATCGTCGCCAAGTTCGAAGACCTCTTTGGTGATCGAGCCGGAGAGATCATCGCAACGTACGAGAGCAACCGGCCAGGCGCGCCACCCAACGACATCTACTGCGCCGTCGTGACCGACCGGTACTGCCGGCTACCCGCCGCCCGCCTGGCCGAGGCGCAACTACGGGCCGGCGGCCGAGTCCACATGTTTGAGTTCGCTTGGCCCACGCCGGCGTTCGGCGGCATGTTGAAGGCATGCCACGGCCTGGACGTGCCGTTTGTCTTTGACCACCTCGACGAGGCCATGGGCAAGCTCCTCACCGGGGGCGACGCGCCCCAGACCCTGGCCGACGCTATGCATTCGGCGTGGGTGGCGTTCGCCAAGACGGGCGACCCTGGCTGGCCCACCTACGACTCGACGACTCGGACGACGATGGTGTTCGACGACCCGTGCGAGGTGGTCGACGACCTCCGGGGGAGCGAGCGTCGCCTCTGGGACGCCGTGATCTAAGACAGCGGTCGGCCGGCGGCGTCGAGCTCACACGCTCGTCGCCAAGCTCGCGGTGGCCGCCCGCGACGGCCGAAGGCGCCCGCATCGCGGAGCGCGGCGTAGACGGGGCGGAATGACTCAGCCATGAAATGCCGGCGCGTCGGTGTCTTGCGCACTCGGTTCCAAGTGCCCCAGCCGGGCAAGCCCACCGCCGCGTACACGCCGGGGTGGATGAGGCTGTCAAACACGCCGGCCATGATGAACGGCGCGGCGTGACGGACGATGAAGCGCTCGACCGCTGACGCCTCGCCCCAGAGCTCCGGCAGGATCGTCCGAGCGAAGGACAGGTGCCGAGCCTCTTCCGCCCGGTGGTACCGATTGACCTCGCGGACGAATGGATCGGTGTCGGGGTGCTCGCTCGATCGCCGTTGCAAGAGGTCAGGCGCTTCTTCGCCGGTGAGGACCATCACGCAGAACATGGCCCGGCGGGTCAAGGCCCTCGTGGTCATGAAGCGGTCGACGCGTGAGTACAACCCCCGCGTGAACGGATTGGTCGCTTGCGGGTCGAGCTGATCGATGACCCGCAAAAAGAGGCGGGAGTGTCGGGTCTCCTCGCCCACCTCGTGCAGGGCGTATGTCACCCGGGCATCGATGAGGTCGGGGCGCCAGGCGATCATCAGACCGAAGCCGGCCATGAGCAGCGACTCAAACCGAACACCGGCGTCCAGGATCGATGCCAGCTCCTCGCGGGACAGCTTGACCCACTGCTCCTCGGTCAGGTCGAGATCCAGATCCACGACGCTGAGCAACTCGCGAGGTAGGACCATGCCCGGTCCAACCGAGCCGACCACCTCCGTGTCCGGCTCGATGATGCGCCGCAGCGATGCCGTCGACAGCCGCTCGATCCGCTCGTCGGGAGAAACCAGCGTGTCCGCCACACCAAGATCGTAGTGCGGGGCTTCTCGGCTCGGACCGCGGGTCAGCCGGCGGAGACGCAGAACGATCGAGCAGGAGCAGTTGCCACGTCTGAGGATGAGATCGCCGCGGCCGTCACCGCGTAGCAGCCGGGCGCCAGGGTGACGTTGGAGGTCCACGTACCGGTGCCGTCGGTGATGACCCGGCTGATCCCCTTGCCCCCTTGACTGACGACGACGGGCATGCCGGGCTCAGCCGACCCGGTGAGCTGCTCCCCGGTCATCTGCTGGCAGCCCGTCTGGCAGTTGGTGACGTAGGTCGACGGCGCGATCGTCGAGTCTGGCGCCGGCGATTGGATCGTCGGCCGGATCGGGCTCCCTAGCCCCCACCGGGTGACGTCGACGCCCGTCACGACCGCCTGGACCGAGGCCAGGGAGGTGCCACGCGCCGTGAGGCAGAAGTCGTCGCACTCGACGTTGGCGTCGCCATTGAGACCCAGCAAGACGCTGCCGGTGCCACCATTCCCCCGCAGCAGCGTCACGGCGAGGGTCTGCTCTCCCGTCCCGTACAGGTAGTCGTAGGCGCCCGACGCATCGGAGCACTGCGAGCAGGCTGCGGCGGCCCAGAGGTACAGATCGGACGCGCCGGCCTGCGTGTCCTTTTGGACAAACCGGGTGACGTCGATGTGGAAGGTGTAGGTCGCCGCGGTCGCATTCCCCATGTCGACGGTCGGAGTCAGCTCGGCAAACGAGCCACTCGCCACCTGGTCGGGGAACGCTCCGTCCAAGCCGCTGTCCGCCTTGTCCGACACGGACAGGATCCCCGTGCGACGATCAGCCGACGACGACGCTTGGCAGCTCGACACGACGGCATGCCGGCGGCAGGTGGTCGTGGCCGAATTGGTGGCGGCGGCGTAGGGCGCCACCATCTGCGACGACGCCTCGGCCGCCCTCGCCGGGCTCGCAAGCCAAAACATGCCGACAGCCGACGGCGGCGACGGCGACGGCGACGGTAGCGACCCGCCGATACGCAGAAGTGATGGTCATAGCGCCTCCCGTCGATGTCATGCACCGACTGTGCGCCCCAGCGATTGTGGATCGGTTGCCGTCCGGTTGCAGGACCCGCTGCGGGGGCCCGGACGATCACCCCGGCATCAGGCCGCCGCGCGAATTACCGGTCGGCGCCGGAGGATCGGGCAGGTCGCCGGCCGGACGGGGCCAGGCGATCGGCGTGACGTCGCTGGCGATGAGATCGCCCACGCCGATGCCGGCGCGATCGACCGACGGATGAGGCATCTTGGGCGCTCTGGTACACCCATCCCGAAAGAAGATGACGGTGTGCACGCGCCGGACCCGGTCCGTTTCATTGGGCAGGGCGAGGTGGAAGGTGTAGCCGTGGTGAAAGGCGACGCCGCCCCGCGGCACCTCGACGAACGTAGGCTCGATGTCGCGCAACTCGGGGCTGCTCAGGACATCCTCCGGCTCGCCGAAGAAGATGTTGACGAACTTTCGGACGCCGATCTTGTGCGACCCGGCGAGGTAGCCCATCGCCCCGTTGTGAAGAGTCGAGCCGTCCAGTGGGATCCACGCCGTGATGGTGTCGGGCTCGGCGATGGGCCAGTACCCCTGGTCCTGGTGGGGATCGGTCGGCCGGCCACCGGGCTCTTTGTAGAGGGCTTGGTCGTGCCACACGCGCACCGCGTCCGCGCCCAGGAGCATGGCCGCCGTCTCCGCCACCCTGGGATGGAACGTGAGGGGCCGCACCTCGGGCGAGTCCTCCCACAGATTTTGACATTGGATGAAGCTCTGCTCGTAGCGCGACTTCTCGGCGAGGGGCCGGGTGTCGTGCCCCTTGCGGCGGGCCACCGCGGCGTCGACCGGCGGGCCAAGGACGTCGAGCTCCTCCGCACTCAGGAGGTCCGGGACGACCACAAACCCGTCGCGCTCGAACATCTCGACCAGATCCCCCATATGCCGCCCATCCTGTCCCGTCGCCGGGTCGGGCGCCACCGCTCCGACACCATCGGGGGCGACGAACGTCCGACGCGCCCGTGACCCTGTCAGGCCGCCGCTCGTTGCGCGCCGCATGCCCGCCCGGGTATAGCTCTAGCTTCATGCGCAAGGCCACCGTCGCCGTCCTGTCCGTCGCCGTGGTGATGGCCGCAGCCGGCTGCTCGTCCAAGCATCAGACGGGCAACTCGAGTCTGCTCAACTTCCCGACGACCAAGCAGGCCGGCCTCGGCGCGTCCCCGACCACGACGCCAGCGGCGTTGGTGACGACGACGCCGGCTGGGCCCCGTCCGACCTCAGCGCCCAAGACGACGACCGCGGCGACGACCGCACCGCGCAGTGTGACGACCGCAGCCCCCGCGGCGGTCCACTACGCGATAGCTATCAACCCCGACGGCAACCCGGCCGGGCAGTTCGCCCCCGCCGACGTCGAGGTGCCCCGCGGCACCGTCGTCACGTGGACCAACGACGACACCCAACCACGCTCCGTCGTGGCTACGGGAGGGGCCTTCAACTCGGGCCTGATTGCGCCCGGGCACGCATGGTCCTACACGGCATCGACGGCCGGGACCTTCTCCTACAAAGACGGCACCCGCCCCTACGCCCTGGCCACCCTCCAGGTCGCCTGAGCCGTCCTGACTCAGCTACATGGGGTGAAGGGTGGCCGACGAGTACTCGAAGCAGGTGCACCCGTCGTTGTAGGCGAAGTCGCGGTAGGCGGCCCCCCCGTCGTGGCGCGAGGGGTTGAGGACGACCCGGAAGGCGGTCGGCGACACCCACGACGAACCCAAGCTGTTGACGGCGGTCTCGATCCCGCCCAGCCCGAGGTTGGGTGCCACTCCCACCAACGTGCGGAAGAACTGCACCATGCCGCAGTCCCACATCGAGACGGACCGACCACCACCGTCGTCAACAGGGAGCCCGGCTGCGTGGTAGACGGCGAGGCATTGGGTGGCCGGCGCGTCAGGCGGCGGCCACGCGCTGGGGCTGACGTCCTGCCAGGGCCACCATCCCACACCGATCGCCCCGTGCAGCTCTGAGGCCGACACGTTGCTCGCGACGAACGTCGGCGTGTCGTAGGTGTTGAAGCCGTAGCGGGGAGCGTACCCCTGGCTCTCGGCCTCCGTCGGCCACAGCAGGCTGAGGGTGGGCGGGTCGTCCATGATCAACACGTGGTCGACCCCTGCGGCCTTGAACTTCAGGACCGAGGCACTGAGCTGCGAGGCCAAGCTCTCGGTGCTCCCGCACGAGAGCTCAGACGTGGCCGTCGGCTTCACGCCGATGGCCGCGAGGTCAGACGTCACGGTCGGATACACGACGAGGTAGGTGGGCAGGTCGCAGTAGAGCACGCCCACGTGAGCCTTTGGCGAGAAGTAGCCCATCTGCTGGAGGCCGGTAATCCACGCGCCGACCGCCCGCTCGCCGCTTGGCATCGATGGGAAGTACATCGGATACTTCACCAGCTCCGCTCCGCTCACGTAGCCGAACGTGTCGGTGATGAGGGGCACATGGGCGGTGGCCAGGCAGGTCGTCAGCACGTCGTCAAAAGAAGGCCGGTCGCTGACGACGGCGACGACATGATGATCCTGCGTGAAGTCGGCGCACGCCGATTGCTCCAAGCTCGAGTACGAGCTCGTGCTCTCCAGCGGAAACTGGTAGTAGATGGGCGTCACTTGGTGGCCGCCGAAACCGCCGTGGGAGTTGTAATAGCCGATGATAGTCTGGAAGCTCTGCTCCCCTTCGAAGTCGGGGGCGCCTTCGAAACCGGACGCCTCCACGACGCCAGGATCCTGGTAGGTCGCGACGCCGAGCAGGATGGGAGCGTCTGGCGCGATCGACACGGGCGGCAGTCCGCCCCCGGCTGTGGTGGCCGAGGGCCCGACGCCGGCAGCCGAGCCGGTAGTGAGCCCGGCGGCAACCGTCGCGCCGCCGGCTGTCGACCCGCCGAGTAGCGCTGTCGTCCCAACGGCCGACGGTGCTGACCCGCCGAGGGCAGAGGACCCGGAGGCTCCGACCGAGCTGCTGCCGTCGCCGAGACCCGTCGCATCGTCGGACGGGTGGTACCCGCGGACCGTGGTCCCGCACGCACAGAGGGCCACCATCGCTGCGGACAGCGCCAAGAGCGCGAGCCGCTTAGGCACGCGTCATGGTTTCGGGGGCGCGATACGCCAGAGCCTGAGCAGGACCGGGGGGGTCATCACGGGCGAAACAGTAGTGGCAGCGGTGACGTAGGACACTAGGAGGGGCGGGACCCCGGCGGCTTCACCCGAGAGATGACCCGCTCCATCACAGCCTCCTCATCCTCGCCGCGAAGCAACGCCTCGGGGTTGAGGATGATGCGGTGCTTCATGATCGGCTTCAAGACCGTGCGCACATCGTCGGGGTAGACCTCGGCTCGACCGTCGGACGCGGCGAGCGCACGCGACGCCCGCAGCGTGGCGATCGATGCTCGGGGGCTGGCGCCGATCGACAGCGCGGGATCCTCGCGGCTGGCTCTCACCAGGTCGACGAGGTAGTGGCTCACGTCAGGGTCGATGTCGACGGTCACGGCGTAGGCGATCATGCGCTGCACCAGCTCGGTGTCGATGACAGCCCCCAACTCCTCGATGGACAACTGGGCTTGGTTGTCGAACATCACTTGGTGCTCGGCCTCGCGGTCCGGGTAGCCCATGGTCAGCTTGAACAGAAACCTGTCGAGCTGGGCCTCGGGCAGGGGGAAGGTGCCGGCCAGCTCCACCGGGTTTTGTGTAGCGATGACGAAGAAGGGCCGGGGCAGCCCCCGAGTCACACCGTCCGAGGACACCTTCCGCTCGGCCATGGCCTCGAGCAAGGCGGACTGCGTCTTGGGCGTCGAGCGGTTGATCTCGTCGACCAACATCACGTTGCAGAAGATCGGCCCGGGCTGGAACTCAAACCGGTTGTTGCGCTGATCGAAGATGGACGAGCCGGTGATGTCGGCGGGGAGCATGTCGGGCGTGCACTGGACGCGCGCGTTGGATGCGTTGATCGACTGGGCGATCGCCCGGGCGAGCATCGACTTGCCCGTCCCAGGAACATCCTCAAACAGCAAGTGGCCCTCACACAGGATGGCGACGACCGCCAGCCGGATGACGTCGGTCTTGCCCTTCACGACCGTCTCGATGTTGTCGACGATCTCGTCGAAGTAGGCCTTGAACGTTGTGGGTGTGAGGCCCGACACAGCAACCTTCGGCGGGGCGGCCGCCCTCCGGCCTCTCCTGTTGCTCACATTCACAGGTCCTCCGTTCACGGGGTCAATGGCGACTGCGGTCATCGGCTTCCGGCTCCAATGTCGTGGTTGAGGGCACTGGCCAGATCCTGGCCGGGTCGAATGCCGGCGACCTGGCAACCCAGGGCGGCGGCGACATTCAAGGTCTCCGAGCTCTCCTCATCCCAGAGGAGGGCGACGACCAAGATGGATGCGCCTCGCTCGATGAGCAGGCGCAACTGAGCCGCCTCCTGATCGTCGAGGTGCGGCGTAATGAGGATGTTGTGGGCGTCGCGGCGGGGCTCGACCGCCATCCGGCGCAGGACGGCGAGCAACGGCTCGCGGCTCATGTCCACCCGGGCGAAAGCGTCGAGCAATTCAAGCGTGCGGCTGGCGCCGCGAAGGGTGCGCACGAGGCGACCGCCGTTGGAATCGCACCGCACTTCGTAGCCGTCCTGGAGATGGCGGACAGCGAGCGACGCGGCGACGCGCACGCCGGTCTCGAACGACTCCGAGTGGTCCACGTCCCAACTGTGTGAGCCGCGGTCGGTGTCGAGGATGACGGTGACCTGATCGGTGATGCCTTCCTCGGCCTCACGCACCATGAGCTTGCCCATGCGGGCCGACGCCCTCCAGACGATACGGCGCAACTCGTCACCGGGCTGGTACTCCCGCATGCCGTAGAACTCGAGCCCCGTGGGCCACGGCTTCGAGACGGGCGGTCGCACGGGCGGGTCCTCAAACCGACGAGTCAAGGGTCGGTCCGACACGTGCTCGATCCGCGGGTGGACGCGAAGTTCGAAGGCATCGGCAATGCGCGTCTCGCGTTGGGTCAGACCGAGCGGGTCGCTGGTCACCGCCATCAGCGGCCCGACCTCGTAGACGCCGCGTCGTGAGCACACGATCGTGTAGCGATGGTTGATGGTCGAGCCACGCGTGACCCTGGCGATCGGCACGCGCACGGGCAGACCGAGGGCGGCGGGAAGACGTTCCTCCAACACAAAGGTCGACAGCGAGCGACCGGCGACCAACTCCACCTCGACCTCGAGCCGGTCCCCCTGTTGGGCGAGTGGGCGCAGGCCGACACGCGTGGCCTCCAACTGCGTCGCCTTCGGAGCCAGCAGGTAGCACAGCAGGATCAACACCACACTGGCGTAGGCGAAGACATAGAGCGCGGGGCCGGCGATGATGTAGCCGAGGACCCACGGGACGACAGCACCGGCGAGGGCAAGCTTGCCGGCGCGAGTGAAGCGGCGATGGCGCTTCGACGACTGACCCCTCGCCGTATAGGCATCCACCACGCGGTCGCGCCACGTCACAAGGCGTGACCCGGCGGTGCGTATGCGGAGTGGCATTGCCATGGGTGGGTCTGACCGATCGTCGCGCGGCTCGTATCGAACGGTACCGGAGACACCCGAGATCCCGTCAATGGACGCCAGTCGGCCAAACCCCGAGAGTCGTACGACAGACGTCCATCCGGGCCCGTCGGGATGCCCGGTACGCTCGGACACCAGATGCTGCCTGACGAGGCTCGCCTCCTGTTCCCTGCGACGAAGGACCTCGTGTACCTCCAGCACGCGGGGCTGTCGTTACTGTCAGTGCGGACACGCGACGCCGTATCCGAGGTGGCGAGAGCGTCATCGGAGTCGCCCGACTGGCCGGCCTACCACGACGACTGGGAGGGCCTTCGGTCATCCCTCGCCGCCATGATCGGGGTGTCGGCCGACGAGGTGACGCTGACCCGTGGCACCGGCCACGGCGTGTCGATCGCTGCCCGGGGAGTGCGCTGGGACCCCGGCGACAATGTCGTGAGCATCCGGGGCGAATTCCCCACAAACGTGTTTCCGTGGACGGTCCTTGGTCCATACGGAGTCGAGCTGCGACTGGCCGACACCGTCGACGGGCGCATCGATCCCGAGGCCGTGTTCGCCCTCGTCGACGCGCGGACGCGGGTGGTCTCGCTGTCGTGGGTGCAGTTCTGGAACGGCTACCGCGCCGACCTCGCCGTCATCGGCCGCGAGTGCCGACGGCGGGGCATCCTCTTTGCCGTCGACGCCATCCAGGGCCTCGGCGCGCTGCGCCTCGACGCCGTCGCCGCCCACATCGATGTGCTGGCGTGCGGTGGCAGCAAGTGGCTCCTCGGGCCGCCGGGCAGCGGTTTTTGCTACGTCCGGGCCGGCATCATGGACGAGCTGCTGCCCCCGTTGGTCGGCGGCGGCACCGTCAACATCGTCCAGGGGGTCCCGCTCGAGGACCAGCACGAGATGAAGCCGAATGCACGGCGCTTTGAGGAATCTGCCGTCTCTTGGTTTGACATTGCCGCGCTGCTCGCCGGCGTTCGATTGCTCGAGGAGGCCGGCCTCGACGAGGTCGAGTCACGGGTGCTCGGTCTGGCGCGCCGGCTAGGTGACGGCTTGGCCGATCGTGGCTTTCAGATGATCGAGCCGTGGCCGCGGTCGGTCGAGGAGTCGTCGGGCATCGTGGCCATCCGACCAAAGACGCCCGCCCCCGAAGCGGTGCAGCGATTGGCCGACGCCGGTGTGACCGTGCGCTTGCTGCGCGACACCGTCCGCTTCAGCACGCACTTCTTCAACACCGAGGACGAGCTGGATCGCGTGCTCACGATCATGGAGGCCAACGTTGAAGCCTGACGACATCTACTCCCTCCCCACGGTGTCCGACCCGCGGTTGTCGCCCGACGGATCGACAGTGGCGTTCGTCGTGACGCGTGCTGACCGCGAGGGCGACACCTACCGATCGACGATTTGGCTCGTGCCGACCGACGGCGACGCGCCACCCCGCGGCCTCACGGCCGGTGACCATCGCGACGGCACGCCGCGCTGGTCACCCGACGGTCGGCAGTTGGCCTTCACGTCTGATCGAGGTGGCGACCGGCGAGATCTGTATGTCGTCAGCGTTGCCGGCGGCGAGCCTCGACGGCTGACCGGCGGGGCCGGGCCGGGGGCCGACGGCTCGGCTGGCGCGCCGGCGTGGTCTCCCGACGGGACGTTGATCGCGTTCACGGCCGTGCTGGGCGCTACTGATGAGATTCGATCCCGGCACCTGCGGAAGCTGCGATACAAAGCGGACGGAGCTGGGTGGACACTGGGCCGTTACAGCCATGTGTTCATCGTTGCGGCCGACGGCTCGGCGCCTCCCCGCCAGATGACCGACGGCGACTTCAACAATGTCGACCCGGCGTGGTCGCCGGACGGCACCCGCCTCGCGATCGGGACCTACCGCGAGGAGGACGGCGAGCTTTGCACCGCCGTCGACATTCACACGCTCGACGTCGCGACCGGCGCCCTCCGGCGACTGACGTCGGGCGACCACATGATCAGCAAGCCGTCGTGGTCACCCGACGGGCGCTACATCGCAGCCCGTTCGTACCCCGACATCACCTCGTCACCCCGTCACTCGCAGGTCCTGTTGATCGACGTCGAGGCTCGTTCGTCGCGCCTGCTCACGACCGAGCTCGACCTTCAATGCGGGCCCTATCTCGAGCCGCGCGAGCCGATGTGGGTGCCTGACGGAATTTTGTTTGCCGTCGAGGACAACGGACGCTGCCACCTTTACACCGTCGATCTCGACGGCCACACCAAGCCGGTCATGACAGGCGACATCGTGATCTCCGATCACGATGCGGACGCCCACACCATCGTGCACGTCATGTCCACGTCGACGGAGCCGACCGAGCTTTGGTGCGGCTCGCGTCGCTTGACCCGATTCACGGACAGGTTCCGGTCGACCGTTGGTATGAGCGCTGCCCAGGAGTTCACCGCCGCGTCGCGCGACGGCAGCGAAGTGCACGCCTGGTTCATGCCGCCGCAGGGCGCGCAACCAGGCCAGAAGTACCCGACTCTGGTCTTCATCCACGGGGGCCCATTCACCCAATACGGCATCGGCTTCTTTGACGAGTTCCAGGTCGCGACCGGAGCCGGGTACGCCGTCGTGTACTCCAACCCTCGCGGCTCCAGCGGCTACTCCGAAGCCTGGGGCCGGGCCATCCGGGGACCCATCTCCGGCGGACCGGGCTGGGGCACCGTCGACGCCGAAGACATCCTGGCCGTCACGTCGGAGGCGTGCCGCCGCTTCGACCTCTGCGACTCGTCCCGGCTGGGCGTGCTCGGCGGCTCCTACGGGGGCTTCATGACGGCGTGGCTCCTGGGGCACAGTTCTGTTTTTGCGGCCGGGTGCGCCGAGCGCGGGATCTACAACGTGGTGTCGTCCATCGGGACCAGCGACGGGCTGTGGTCGTCGTCGACGGTGTGGGGCGGCGACCCCTTCGACCATCTCGACGACATGATGCGGATCTCGCCGATCACCTACGTCAACGAGATGACTGCGCCGGTGCTGCTCGTCCATTCCGAGCAGGACCTGCGGTGCCCGGTGGAGCAGGCCGAGCAACTCTTCACCGCGCTGCGGTTGCGGGGGCGCGACGTCGAGTTGCTGCGCTTCGTGCACGGGACCCACGACCTGAGCCGGGGTGGACCTCCCCAGGACCGGGTCGCCCGCTTCGAGGCCATCATGGGCTGGTTCGACGCCCACCTCTAGAGGGTCGGGCGCCGATCCGGCCGTCGCCGGACCGTTGGTGGTCAGACGGGGGGTCAGACGGGCGGGCTCAGGCGGCGCTCAGACGGGCGGCCTCAGACGGGCGGGCTCAGACCGATGGGACGGCAACGAGCCAGTGGGCGTACTTGGGCTCGGCGGCGTGCACGATGCGATCAAACAGGCGGCAAAGCGCTCCGGTCAGGGGACCCACGACGCCACTCCCGACCGACCGCCCGTCGACGTTGATCACGGGAGTCACCTCGGCGCCCGTCCCACACAGCAGTAGCTCGTCGCAGATGTAGAGCTCGGTCCGGTCGATGGCGCGCTCGACGACGGGCAGCCCCAACTCGTTCGTGACGAGCTCCATCAGCATGCGTCGTGTGATCCCCTCGAGGATGTCGCTCGACACCGGAGGGGTGATGAAGGTCGAGTCGCGCACCATGAAGATGTTTTCGGCGCTGCCCTCCGACACGTGGCCGTCGCCGTCGAGCACGATGGCCTCGTCGAAGCCGGCCTGCTGGGCCTCGCTCTTGGCGAGCACGGAGTTGATGTAACTCCCGGTCACCTTGGCTCGCACCGGTATGGCGGAGTCGGGCACCCGACGCCAACTCGACACCTTGCAGCGCACCCCGCCCCCGCCGAGGTAGCGCCCGAAGGGCGTCGTGAAGATCCCGAAGCTTTCAGCCGCGTCGGTATAGGCGAAACCAAACCCTTCCTGGGACTTGAACAGGATCGGCCTGATGTAGCAGTCCGACGTGTAGCCGTTGCGCTGGATGAGCTCGATGGTCACGTCAACCAGCTCAGCCGTCGTGGCCTGGAGATCGAGCAACAGGATGCGGGCCGAGTCGTGCAGCCGGTCGTAGTGGGCGGCCGGCTGGAGCAGATGCATCGAGCCGCCAGGGCCGGCCCCACCGGCGGCAGACCCGCCGGTGCCGGCGCCGGCGTCGGCGGTCCAGTAGCCGCGGATGCCCTCAAAGCAGCCCGTCCCGTACTGCAGCCCATAGGTCATGAGACCGAGGTGCACGTCGGCATACCGACGGAACGATCCATCGAAGTACACCCACGCCGCCGGGTCAGCGTTAGGAATCGCCGTCTCCCACGTATTGCATCAGACGCACCATCGTTTCGATGCCGCCCGTGTAGCTGCCGATGGCGAGGCGTTCGTTGGGGCCGTGGGCACCCGACGCCACGTGGCCGATCCCGCTGATGACCATCGGGGCGCCGAGCGTCTCGGTGAAGACAGTGGCGACAGGTATCGAGCCACCGGAGCGCACAACGACCGCCGGCGTGTCGAACGACTCACTCAGGGCTCGCGACAACGCCCGCGCCCCCGTGTGATCGTGGCCGAGGAAGATCGGCGGGCTCGATCCGAGCACCCGTACCTCGGTCGAGACGCCGGGCCCTGCGGCGGCGGCGACCGCGGCGGTGAGCGACGCCACGATCTTTGACGCGTCCTGGTCGGGGACGAGGCGCATGCTCAGCTTGGCCGTGGCTCGGGCCGGGACGATCGTCTTCATCCCTTCCCCGCTGAACCCGCCCCAGAGGCCGTTGACCTCGAGCGTGGGGCGCACCCACAGCCGCTCGAAGATGTCGTGGTCGGCCTCGCCGCACATGGAGTCGGTCCCCATGATGGTCTTCATGCGCGCTTCCATGTCGGGCGCTTGGTGCCACGACGCACGCTCCGTCGCCGAGGGGACGATCACGTCGTCGTAGAAGCCGGGGACGGTGACCCGCTCCGTCGATGAGTCCCGGAGCGACGCGATGATCCGGGCCAACTCGAGACACGCGTTGGGAGCGATGCCCCCGAAGCCGCCCGAGTGAAGATCGCCGGCCGCGCCGCTGACAGCTACCTCGACGTAGAGGAGACCGCGCAACCCGACCATGAGGTTGGGCCGATCGTCGGCGGTGAAGCCGCCGTCCCAGAGCACGACCAGGTCGGTAGCCAGGTCGGAAGCGGACGCTCGCAAGTAGTCGGGCAGCGACTCGCCGCCGATCTCCTCCTCACCCTCGATCAAAAACCTGATGTTGACGGGCGGACCGCCCACCGACATCCAGTGCTCGACGGCCTTCAGGGCGGCCATGTGGTTGCCCTTGTTGTCGGCGACGCCACGCGCATGCACGAAGCCGTCGATGACGATGGGGTCGAACGGGTCGGTCTTCCACTCGCCGATCGGGTCCGTCGGCTGTACGTCGTAGTGGCCGTAAATGGTCAGGACCGGCGCGCCAGGACGCCCCATCCAGTCGGCCCGGAGCACAGGATTGCCATCGGCACGGACCTCGATCAACGACGTATCGAACCCCAGCTTCTGGAGGCGCTCGACCAACCAGTCGGCGTTGCGGCGGCAGTCGGCCCGACGCTCGGCGAGGGTGCTGATCGAAGGGATGCGAACCTCGGTCAGCAGGTCGTCCAGGTCGGCGCGACAGGCGCCGCGAGCGGCAGCAAGAGCAGCGTCGAGCGACACTACGACCGCCCACCCGGGGCGGGCCCGACGGCCACAGGCGCCGATGGCCGGCTGCACCAATCGCTCCACGAACCCGCGTAGAGCCGCACCGGGCCAAGACCGGCTCGCTCGATGGCAAGCAGGTCGTGGCAGGCGGTCACGCCCGACCCGCAGTAGACGACGGCGCCGCCCGGCTCGACACCGAGCTCCCGAAATCGGCGCTCCAGGTCAGCGGGCGCGAGGAAGCGCCCGGCGCCGTCGAGGTTGTCCTTCCAGAAGGCGTGGACGGCGCCGGGGATGTGGCCGGCCGCGGGATCGACGGGCTCGACCTCCCCTCGATATCGCTCAGGGGCGCGGGCGTCGAGGAGCACCGTCGCCGTCCCCAACGAGGCGACCGCGGCAGCATCGACGATGCCAGCCGAGTCGGGCGCGTGGGCAAGGAAATCACCCGGCGTCACCGTCGGCACCTCCGTTGCCAACACGCCGGGCCACGCCGGCAGCCCGCCGTCCAGAACGGAGACGCCCTCGTGACCGTGGGCACGCAACAGCCACCACAGCCGGCCGGCGACGGAGCCCCCGGCATCGTCGTAGACAACGACGTGCGAGCTCTGGTTGACGCCGACGGCCCGCATGACCTCGGTGAGCTGAGCCGGCCCTGGCAATGGGTGTCGACCGCCGGCACCGCCGGCGACCAGCGGGCCGGTGATCTGGTCCAGATCGACGAAACGGGCATGGGGAATATGGCCCTCGCCATACGCCCGTCGTCCCCGCGACGGGTCGTCGAGATACCAGCGAAGATCAATGATGCAGAGCTTGGGATCGGCCGCGTTGGCCTCGAGCCACTCACCCGAGACCAGGGACGACATGGGTCCCGTCCTAGTCGATCGGGCCGTTGGCGTCGAGCGCGGCGGTCAGGCGGCCGAGCTCGGCCTCGCTCATCAGCGCCAGTGGCCGACGGGCCGGCCCGACCGAACGACCCACCTGGGCCATCGCCTGCTTCAGGGGTCCCGGGTGGTTGGGGAGCATCCAGGCGTTGAACACCTCGAGGATGCGGCGGTGGATGGCGAGAGCGGTCGGGATGTCCTGGGCGACGCAGGCGTTGTAGAGATCGACGCACAGCTTCGGGCAGAGGTTGACGCTGGCCCAGATGGCGCCATCGGCCCCGGCGAGGATCGTGTAGAAGCCGAGGTCGTCGTCGCCCGAGAGCATCGCCGTGCGCGAACCCAGCTTGGCCATCTTGGTCTGGATGACCGCCATGTCGCGGTCGCATTCCTTGACGGCGACGACGCCCGGAATGTCGGCCAACTGGACGAGGTGGTCGGCGGAGAGCGGCCACCCGGTGCGGCCCGGGTTGTTGTAGACGATCAGGTCGAGGTTGGTCTCTTTGGCGGCCGCCTCGAAGTGCTGGAGCACCCCGTCAAACGACGGCTTGATGTAGTACGGCGGCAGCACGAGGAGGGCATCGGCTCCGGCGGAGGCGGCGTGGACGCCGATCTCCAGCACCTCACGGGTGCTGGGCGCGAGGGCGCCGACGACCACCGGCACCCGACCGCCGACGATCTCGACCGCGGCGGTGACGAGGGTGTTGCGCTCCTCGGGGGTGAGGTTGGCGTACTCGCCACATCCACCGATGACCATGACGCCGTTGACGCCGGCGTCGAGCATCCAGTCGATGTGGCGGCCGAGCCGGTCGAGATCGAGCGACTCGTCGTCGCGGAAGGCGGTGATGCAGGCGGCGTAGACGCCGCGCGGACGGAAGTCGTCAGAATCCATTGGGGGTGCTCCTACCCGTGGCTGAAGCTCGAAGGATTATCAACTCCCGGACCATACGCTGCGCGGCCCACCGTGCCGATGGACGGGAGTGGGCTGTACGGGGCGTTTGATACAACGGGCGTCGCATCGCCGTACAATCCGCCGGTGACGGAACTCCAGCGGATCGTCGATACGCTGGCTCGGAGCGCCCATTGTGCGGTGTCGATCCACGATCGCAACCGCCGGCTGCTCGCCTACAGCGCCCACCAAGGGATGGTGGACGAGGTTCGAAAGGAGTCCATCCTCACCCGCCGCGGCCCTCAGCGCGGATACTCCTGGGCGCGCCAATTCGGGATCGAAGAGGCGATGGCGCCGGTGCGCATACCGGCCAACCTCGACCTGGGTATGACGGCGCGGGTCTGCGCTCCGATTCGCTCCGAATCGCGACTCATCGGATTCCTCTGGCTGGCCGATCCCGACGAGTCCCTGCCCGACGACGTACTCGATCTGGCGCAGTCCGCTGCCGACGCCGCCGCGCTCGCCATCCAGCAGGCCGAGCTCATGGACCAACTCGACCGCGGTCGCGGCCGCGAGCTGCTCCGAGACTTGCTCAGCGATGAGGCCGGCGTACGACAACACGCCGTCAGCGAGCTCATCGAGAGCAGGCTGCTCGTCCCGGGCGATCTCGCTGTCGTGTTCGTCGCCCGCCCTTTGCGCGAGCGCCTACCGCTCGCGCCCAGCGATACGGCAGCGCGGACACGGGTCGAGCGGGCCGTCGCGCGAAGCATCGCCGATCTGCCTCCCCGCCAAGCACTTCAACTCGTCCGGCCCGATCACGGCGTCCTGCTCGTGACGCTCGCCAAGCATCAAGTCGCGACCATCCCCGAGCTCGGCGCCAATCTTCAGGCCCATCTGGCCGACGCCTTCAAAGCCGACCGGGGCTCCAAGACAGCAAAGGCGTGGTCGGTCGTTGTCGGCATCGGCGACGCCGAAACCGAGCTCGAGGCCAGCTACCGGTCCTACATCCAAGCCCGCAAGGCAGCCGAGGTGTGCGGCGTCCTGACGTATGCCGGACCGGTGGCCCGTTGGTCGGATCTGGGCGTCTACCAGACCCTCCTCCAGCTGCCCGTCTCGCAGGTCGACATGAGCGCCCTCCACCCGGGTCTCGTGCGTCTGTTTGCCGCGCGAGATGCCGGCCTGTGGGTCCATACGTTGGAGTGCTACCTCGACCGCGGATGCGACGCACCGGCTGCGGCCAAGGCATTGGCCATCAACAAGTCGAGCCTCTATCACCGCATCCACCGGATCGAGCAGATCGGCGAGGTAGATCTGCGTAGCGGCGATGACCGCTTGGCCTTCCACCTCGGCCTCAAGCTGGCTCGCCTGGCCGGCCTCATCGACAGCGTGTCGGCCTAGGTGCGACGTCCGTGGCAACGCCGCTCGGTGTGCTCGGACCGATGAGGGTTGCGGCCGCGGCGCCGGCCTGGTGCGCTAGCTGACAATGACTCCGACCACCGCGACTGAGCCCCGGCCCCTCGAGCCCGAAGACATCCTCCTCTGGCGCACGGCCGGGCTCCTGGCCCTCTCGCCCGACGGGTCACGACTTGCCTTCGTCGAGTCGTGGTCAGATGCCGACAGCAACACCAACCATCAAGCCGTGTTCGTTGTCCCGACGGACGGCTCGGCGCCGGCCCGTCAGGTGACCTTCGGCGCCAACGGCGACGGCTCGCCGCTGTGGTCTCCCGACGGTCGCTCGCTCGCCTTCCTCTCGGCCCGTGAGACCGAGTGGCGGACGGACCTCTACATCTTGGACATGGAAGGCGGCGGCGACGCTCGCCTCGTAGTGCGCCTCCCCCGCGGCATCATGCAGTACGCCTGGAGCCCGGACGGCACGAAGTTCGTCCTGACCGGACGCCCCGACTACCCGCAGGATCGCTACCGCCCGCCCAGCGATGACCCGGCCGTGCGACGCACGCGCTATCGCGAGCGGCCCGTGTTCGTCGAGCGGTTGCACTACCGCAACGACGGCAACCGCCTCGTCGATGACGAGGCTCCATGGGTCTGGATCGCGCCGACTACGCCGGGCGAGAGCGACCCCACCGCCCTCGTCAAGAGCACCCACCCGCTGTCGTCGCCGGGATGGACGCCGGACGGCCGGGTCTGCTTCCTGTCAGCACGCGAGGCCGACTACGAGGTGAGCTGGCACAACCAGCTCTGGGCGGTGCCGATCGAAGGCGGCCAACTCGAGCAGCTCACGGATAGTCCCGGCGCGGTCAAGAGCTGGTGCTTCACCGACGACGGCGTCCTCGCCTATTGCGGCTACCCGCATCCCGGCCTGTCGGTCGGTTGTTGTGAGCACCGCCTCATCGTCGACGGCAAGGTCATCGACGTCGAGGGCGATGTCGGCAAGTACACCCTGGCCGACACCGTCGACCCGATGAGCAACTCCGACGCGCTCGTAGGTTGCGGCACGGCCGTGTGGTGCCAGGTCTCGATCCGGGGAGCCACCCACGTCTACCGCAGCACGGACGGGGGGATCGAGCCGATCGTGACGGGCAACCGTGTCATCGGCGAAGTCGCCGTCGCGGGGGAGGTCGTGGCCTTCACCAGTACCGCCCCCGACGAGGCCGCCTCGATTCGGGTCAGTCACCTTGACGGATCCGGTGAGCGTGTCGTGCACGATCCCAACCCGTGGATCCACGATCGGCTGCTGTCGCGCTGGGAGGAGATCTGGGTTGAAGTGGACGGGGTGCGTGCCCAGGCATGGGTCATATTCCCCCCCGAAGGGATCGGCGCGACACCTCCGCCGGCCGTCCTCAGCATGCACGGCGGCCCGCACTTCGCCTACGGGTGGTCGTTCAACCTGCTGCTGCAGATGCTGGCTGCGCCCGGATACTCGGTCGTGTTTGGCAACCCGCCGGGGAGCACGACGTACGGGGAGGCGTTCGCTCAACTGACGCACAAGGCGTGGGGCGAGGCCGACTTCCCCATCGTGATGGCCTATTGCGACGAGGTGGTCCGGCGGGGGTGGGGCGACGCCGACCGGCTCGGGGTGACCGGTGGCAGCTATGGCGGCTTCCTGACGTGCTGGACCGTGGGGCACACCGACCGCTTCAAGGCCGCGCTCGCCGCTCGGCCGCCCATCAACCTCGTGTCGATCTACGGAGCGAGCGAGTTCGGCTGGTCACTCATGCGAGGTTGCTTCGAGTGTGAGCCGTGGGAGGACCAGGCGCTCTTCCGCCGGCTGTCGCCGCTCACCTACGCACCCAATGTGACCACACCGCTGCGCCTGATCGGCTGCACCGAGGACTACCGCGTTCCGCTCGAGCAGCCCGAGGAGATGTACATCACGCTGAAGCGGATGGGAAAGACGGTCGACCTCGTCGTCTTTCGGGGTTCCCACTCGCTGATCTACTTCGGGCCGCCGTGGGCCCGCGTCGCCCACATGGACGCCATGGTGGAGTGGTTCGAGCGCTACCTGGTGTAGCGGGCCCGCCGCTCGCCGCTCGCCGCCCGCCGCCCGCCGGCCGCCGCCGTCCGGCCCCCGCCGGCCCCCCCCGCCGGCCACCCCGCCGGCCACCCCGCCGGCCGCCGCCCACCGCTCGCCAGCGCTCGCCGCGCGTACGGTTTAGGGGTCCCGAGGGCTTAAACCGTACGTCCCATGAGCGCTCGCGACCCTCCGGCCCCCGCCGGCCCCCCCCGCCGGCCACCGCCGGCCACCCCCGGCAGCAGCCGGCCCTGCGCTCGCTAGCCCTAGCGCGGGCGCGGACCCAGGGCGAGGGTGAAGAAGGCGAGGATGTCGGCGAGCTCCTCGGCCAACCCCTCGGACGACCCGCCGTGGTGGCCGGCGCCGTCGCGGGTGCGCAGCAGGATGGGCGCGTCGCCGGCCTGGGCCGCCTGCAACGTGGCGGCGAACTTGTAGCCGTTGCCGGGGGCCACCCGATCGTCGTCGCCGTGCACGGTGATCAGGAAGGCCGGGTATGACACCCCGGCCCGCACGTTGTGCAGGGGTGAATACGAGTGCATCGCCGCGAAGTCGTCGGGGTCGTCGGAGGTCCCGTACTCGGGGATCATCAGACTCCCGAGCCCGTACAGGTGGTATCGCAAGGGGTCAAACATGCCGACCTCGGCGAAGCACCCGCCGAAGAGGTCCGGCCGCCGGATGGTCGCCGCCGCGGCCAGCATGCCGCCGCTCGACCGGCCGGTGATGCCGATGCGATCGGGCGTGCTCCCGGCCTCGACGAGTCGCTCGGCGCAGGCGATGAAATCCTCCATGGCCTTGACCTTGCCGCCCCGCGCCGCTGCCGCCTGCCAGGCCGCCCCCAGCTCGCCGCCACCCCGGATGTGTGCCGTCGCGATGGCGCCGCCCGCCTCGAGCCACACAACCTTGCGAGCGCTATAGGCGAACGGATACATGCTGTCGCCGCCTCCGCCGTAACCCTCGATGAAGATCGGCGGGTTGGCGTCGCCGGCGAAGGCGGCGTTGCGCACAACGGTCATTGGGACGGCCGTGCCGTCGGCGCTCGTCGCCCAAAGTTGCGAAGCGACGACCTCGAGCTCGACGCCCCCGCCGGCGACGACCTCGGTCGTCCGCGTGACCAGGTCGTGGCGCAGGACGGTCGATGGCGAGGCGAGCGACGTGACCCGGAAGTAGATGGCGTCGCCCGACGGCGAGACCGTGACCGGATCGCTGAGTGAGCTCAGCGCGTAGCAGCAGTGCCTCTGGGGAACGTCGATGGGGTACGACTCGGACCCGTCGACGGCGTACATGGCGATGGTGCTCTCGCCCAAATACTCGTGGGCGGTGAAGATCCAATCGCCGACCAACACGGCGTGCGCGATAGCCGGGAGCGTGATCGCGGCCTCGGGCACGATCGTCCACGATTTGCAGGGCGCGTCGGTCGACGCGTCGATGGCGATCACGTGCCCGAGGGGGGCACCCTCGGTCGTCGTCACGTAGATCTCGTCGCCCGCCGACCCGACGAGCCAGAGCGAGTCGTCGCTCTCGAAGATGGTCCGGAACTCATACGGTCCATCCATCGGCGCGATCGCCACACCATTCCCGGGAGCCATCAGCAGCGTGAGGATGATGTATCGACCGTCGGTGCTCACGGACGGGTAGAAGTAGCTCGGGTTGGCGGGCCGTTCGTAGATCACGGGATCGGTGGCGGGGTCGTCGCCGAGCAGGTGGCGTCGCAGCTGGGGACTGGTGGTCGGCCGGGCCCGATCGCCGGCGCTGACGTCGAAGCCGATCCACAAGAACCCGTCGCTGCCGGGCAGCCAGCACGCCCACAACTTGGCTCCTACAACGGCATCTTGGAGAATATGGCCGGTCTCCACGTCGACCACGCGCCACGTCTTCCAGTCGGACCCGCCGATGGTTTCGGACCAGAGGAGCTTGGTCCCGTCGGGACTCGGGTCAACCTCGCCCACGACGACGTGGTCGGGCGACTCGGGCATCGGCAGGACGAGCCGACCTTCCCCGCCGGGGCCGTCGACGAGGTAGACGCCGGCCGCACCCGCGGGGTTCGATGGGCGCGTCTCAAACCAGTGGCCGCCCCGGCAGCGCGGTACGCCTCCGACCTCGTCACCGTCGGTCAGTGCCATCAGGCGAGCGCGGAACTGGTCCCGCTCCGGTACCTGGCTGAGCACGGCCTCGGTCACTTCGGCCTCGGCGGCCAGCCAGCCCGGCAGCTCCGGGTCGGAGTAGTCCTCCATCCATCGGAACGGGTCGCTGACTGTCGTGCCGTGGTAGACGTCCGCCTGGTCGACCCTGCGTGCCGTCGGGTATGAGGTCATCGGCTACGGGAGTGTAGGGAGCGGTCCCGGGGGCCTCGTACGGTGCTGGTCCGACGAACCGGGGGTCCCATCGGACGTTCGTCCGTACCGGGCCGCTTTGGGAGGCGGTATACGTTGTGATGTGGGTCTTTCTCTGCGGAGCCGAGCGGCTCTCGACGGGCGGGCGGCACCCCCGGGGTGAGCGACGCCGCGACGGCCGTGCTCGATGCCCTCCCGCCGTCCGATGATGTAGCTGGGGGGTCAGGATCGGCTGCCGTCGCGCCTCCCGCGAGTGACTCTGGGGGCTCGGCGGTCCGGGCCGCCATCTCCGTCATGCTCTTGTGCGTCGGAACGGCCATCATGGCGGGCGGCGTGTTCAGCGGTCTTGTTGCAGCGCGCGCCTACAGCGCCTTCGCCGCTATTGCTGGGGTCGGCATCGCCTACGCGCTGCGGCGTACTCGGAGCCTCCTCGCCACGACGATCGGGATCGTGGGTGGCATCTTCGTCATTGGCGCTCTCGTAGCCGTTGCCGCGGGTGGCGCTCACGCCTTCGGCAATCTCACAAGCGACGTGTCCCAGGCGTTGAAGGAGACCAGGGTGGTCCGTCCGCCCATCAACATCACGCCCGGCTTCGCCGCACTCCTCGCGTGGTTGATGGGCGGAGTCGGCTTCGTGACGGCCTGGGTGGCGATCGTCCTGCGTCGTCCGGCCCTGGCCATGGTGGTGCCGCTACCGGTCGCCGCCATCACCGCCTTCAGCGTCCCCCACGATACCCAGATCGCCAGCGGGCTCATCCTGTTTGGGTTCTTCGCCGCCGGGCTCGGCGTGCTCTCCTCCGACCGCCAGGGAGCGACAGGGCCAACGCTTGGCTACGAGCTGCGCCGCGCCGTTCGCGCCCTGCCGATCGCGGCCGTCGCCATCGCCGTGCTCGCCGTCGCCAGCCGGTCGGGGCTGCTGTTTCCAGGCTCGCTCATCAACCCCGCGCTGCAAGCGCAGAAGCCGCAGACCACTCCCCTCTCCACCGCGCCCGATCGAGATCTGTTCGACGTCCAGTCCGAGGTGACCGGTCCGTGGGTGCTCGGCGTCCTCGATGTCTACGACGGCACCGACTGGCGGCTACCCCCGTTTGGCGATGCCGCCCTGCAAGAGATCTCATCGTCGGGAATCGTCGATCACACGCTGACGCCCGGCCTCAAGGCCACCATCACCATCCGCGGGCTGACCGGCGCCGTCATCCCCGACCTGCCCAACACGGTCGGCGTGGTGGCGACCGGACCGCGGCTCTATTACGACAGCCGGAGTAGCAACATCCGCCTGAAGGAAGGCCAGATCAACAACGGCTTCACGTATTCGATCGCGGCTGCGGCTCTGCCCGATGTGGTCGCCCTCGAGCAGGACAGCACGCCGCCACCTGACTCGCTCACTCGCTTCGCCGACGCCCCCGCGCCGCCGCCCGCGGCCGTCGCCCTCATCGCCGAGGCGCCCAAGACGTCCAAGTGGGCGGAATGGGATTGGCTCCGCCGCTGGGTGCTCAACAACGTGACCGCCGACGGCCTTGGGTCGCCGGTATCGATCCCCCCCAGTCGCGTTCAACAACTGCTGATCACTAAGGACGCCTCGCCGTTTGAGTTGGTCGCGACCGAGACGCTCTTCGCCCGGTGGGTTGGTATACCTGCCCGTATTGGCTATGGGTTCGACGGCGGCACAACGGTGGGCGATCACGTCGAGATCCATCCGCTCGACGCGGCCGCATTCCCCGAGGTGTACTTCGCCGACCACGGTTGGCTCCCGGTCATCGGCGTACCCGCCAAGACCAAAGTCAGCGACAGCTCCGACCCGCGGCTCCAGCAGTTCGATCCCGGCGTACTGCCCTCTGACAACGTCGGCGTCACCATCTTCCGGCCGGTCGAGCTACCCGGTCCCAGCACGTGGCTCACCGACCTGCGCAACGCCGCCCTCCTCGTCATCGCATTGCTCGCCTTGGCCCTCGCCGTGTGGCTGGCCATCCCGCCGATGCGCAAGGCCCGCCGTCGCTATCGGTCCCACGCCGCGGCCCGACGCGCTGGGCCGCGGGCGCGCATCGCCTGCGCCTACTGCGAGTGGCGCAATGACCTGACGGACTACGGCTACCGCTTCGAGACGGACACGCCGCTCATGCTGCTCCAGCGTTTTGGGCGCGACGAGGAGCACACGCAGTTGGCGTGGCTCGTCACGCGGGCTCTGTGGGGCGACCTGCGCAGCTCGGACTCCCCCGACCTGGCGACCGACGCCGAGGAGTTGGCGCGGGCCTTGCGACGCCGGCTTATCGACGGCCACCCCATCACCGTGCGCGCCGTCGCCATCACGTCCCGCCAGTCTCTGCGCCACCCCTACGAGATTGAGGTGGCCCCCCCACCGGCACCACCAGCATCGGTCAGCCCACCGTCACTCGATCCGGAGCATGAGCTTGTCTCCGTCTAGGCCGGTGTCGTCGCGGACGGCCGCACTCATGATCGCCATGGCCGTCCTCGCTGCGGGTTGCGCCGCCGGCACGTCGGCGGCGCGCGTCGGCATGGAGAAGGATCAGACCGACGTCGTGTTTGGCTTCACCCCGCCGACGACGCCAGCGGTGGTGGCTCCCCGGACCGAGCTGCCTCCGGGCGTCGTTGGACCCCTGACCGTCTCCGGGCCGGCGGCGGCACCGGCGATCCAACTTCCGGTCATCACGACGCTGCCGACCTTCCCGCAATTCACCGCACCGGTCACGGTGGCCTGCCCGACGGCAGCGCCCGATGCCCCGATCGCCGGCGCGGCCACCACGAGCACCGTCGGCGAGCCCGCGGTCGGCGCCTACAAGTGGGAAGCCTCAGGCTCCTATCTCGTTGACAAGATCAAGGTGCCCCTGGTGTCCTCGTACACCCAGTACGTGCGCAATGTCGCGGCCTACGACGACCCCCTCGCCGGGCTCAACGATCCGTCGTTCAAGTTTGAGACGGTGGAGCCGCGGATCAATGGTGGATTCGACGCCTTCGACTGGCAGGAGGAGACGGACCCCACCATCCCCGCCAGCCCGGTCGGCGGTTTGGTGCTCGACGGGATCACCCTGCTCAGCGCCACGGGTGCGCCCGAGGGCTCGTACTTCACCGCGTTGGGCCTCGGTCTGCTCTTCATCCCGCTGCCAGTCACACCGGGTGGGACCTGGGACTCGCTCTCCTTCGACC
>Ga0302325_10004644_pt1 | contig 31600 bp, 31 predicted proteins | sample Palsa_T0_2_FD_201948 | JGI IMG/M metagenome (GOLD analysis project Ga0302325, IMG submission 201948) | Peat permafrost microbial communities from Stordalen Mire near Abisko, Sweden - Palsa_T0_2 | ecosystem: Environmental > Terrestrial > Soil > Palsa > Peat permafrost | place: Sweden: Abisko... | reverse complement strand
TGCTACCGGCGAGGATGGCGCTCAGGACTTCCCCGACAGAAGCCACCTCGTCGTCGTCGATCGACGCCCTGTCGTCCTGGTTGGCTCGCCGCACCCACACCAGGTCGACGGCCTCGGTCGCGCCGCCAGACACGGGGCGCAAGAAGACGAGAGCGGTGATGACGTCGAGACGATGGGACACGAGCGCAGCGGCGACGGCGGACAGAAAGCCGGGACGGTCGTCCGCCACCACGCACAAGGCCGCGCTGCCGTCGGCCAGCGTGCGCCAGGCCTCCACGTGAGCGGGCCGCCCGCCGCGGCGATAGCAAATGGCCGCATGCTTGCGCGTGGTGCGCAGGTCGAAGAGGACGCGATAGCGCGGCGGCATCGATGACGAGAAGGCCTCCACGAAGCCGGGGGGGACGTCGCCCTCCCTGCGCGGCTCGTCGCTCCCCGCTTCGAACTCCGCCCACCACGGCATGCGCCAGGATTCCCCACCATCGGCACCGCTGCGATTGCCGCGGGGTTTCGGGGCGGTGTCCGGTCGCCAGCCGTGACCCGCCGACGACGGCCTGCGCTCAGCCTCGCGACGGCCTCCCTTCGCGTGCGAGCGCGTCGATGGTCACCGCCAGGAGGAGCGCGGCTCCGGTCACCATGAACTTTTCGGAGGAAGGAAGCGCCAGGAGATCCATGCCGTTGGAAATGGAGCCGATGACCAGCGCGCCGGTCAGCGCCGACCAGACCGTCCCCCGCCCGCCGAAGAGGCTCGTCCCGCCGATGACCGCCGCCGCGATGGCGTCGAGCAACACCTCACCTCCGCCCGACGACTGATTGACGGCCAGAAGGCGCGACGCGGCGAGGATGCCTCCGCAGGCGGCGAGCGCTCCGGAGAGACCGAAGACGACGACTCGAACGGCATCGGCACGGATGCCCGAGCGCCGCGCGGCTTCGGCGTTTCCTCCGACCGCCAGGATGTGGCGGCCGAAGCGAGTGCGCCGGATCATCCCATCGAAGCCGGCGACGAAGGCCAGGAGAAGGAGCAGCGCCATCGGGACGCCGCGATCGTCGTTCAGCAGCGCCACCACCGCAGGTACGAGGACGGCCACCACGGCGATTGGCCAGACCAAGGCGCGCTTCGGCAACGGCGAGAGGCCGGCGCGCGCACGACGGCGTGCGAGGCCCGCCATCCCGGATACGGCGATCCCGACGCACGCGGCTCCGAAGACCCAACCCAGCCAAGGGGGGAGGAAGATCCCGGTCAACCCGTCGATGGCCGGATCGTAGATGTTGAGGGTCCCGGTCGAGCCGAGGACGCGGAGGAGGGCGCCTTGCCACGCCAGGAGGCCGGCCAGCGTGACGACGAACGAGGGCACTCGAAAGCGCGTGAACCAGAATCCTTGAAAGAGCCCGATCGAGGCGCCGGTGGCCACCCCTGCCAGAATCGAGGGCCCCGGGCCGAGCCCTCGCTGCACGTCGAGGACCGCCATGACCGCCGCGCCAAGGCCGCTCACCGCTCCCACCGAGAGGTCGATCTCGCCGAGCAAGAGCACGAGGACGATCCCCACGGACATCGTTCCCATCGCCGCAATCTGCAGAACGAGGTTGGTGAGATTGCGTGCCGAGAGAAAGTGCTCGTTCTGCCAGGCGAAGAAGGACCAGAGGAGAACGAGCCCGAGGAGGACGGGCAGGGGGCCTGCCTCGACGCCTCGCAAGCGCCGGGCGATGGATGCCGGCCGAAGCCGTGCGGACGGAGGATGCACTGGATCGGGAGCGCTGACGGTCATGCGATCCCCGGCGTCGCACCGGCGTCGGCGCCGGTGATCCGACCGACCACGGTCTCCCGCGCGGTCGCGTGAGTCTCGAAGTCCCCGACGAGCCGTCCCTGGCGGAGCACCACGATGCGGTCCGCCACGCGGAAGACGTCGGCGAGGTTGTGGCTGATGACGATGACCGCCAGGCCCTGCTGCTTGAGCCTCAGAATCAACTCCAGGACCTGCGTGGTCTGGACGACTCCGAGCGCGGCGGTGGGCTCGTCGAGCATGACCAGCTTGGCCTCTCCCATCAGCGCGCGCGCCACCGCCACCGATTGGCGCTGGCCGCCGGAGAGACCGCCCATGGCGGCCCGCACGCTCGGGAGCTTCACGTTCAGGACATGCAGGACGGCGAGCGCCCTCTTCTCCATCGCCTCCTCGTCGAGCATCCTCGAGGGGGTGGCCCTCTCCTCCCGTCCCAGGAAGAGATTGGCGACCACGTCGAGGTTGTCGCAAAGCGCCAGATCCTGGTACACGGTGGCAATACCCAGCCGGGTGGCGTCCCTCGGGCCACGGAGGGCGATGGGGACTCCTCCGAACCGCATCTCGCCGCCTTCGGGGGGGAAGATGCCCGCGATGGTCTTGACCAGGGTGGATTTTCCCGCGCCGTTGTCGCCGACCAGCGCCAGCACTTCACCCGCGAACACGTCGAGGTCCACGCCGGAGAGCGCCTGCGCCGCGCCGAACCGCTTGGTGATTCCACGAAGCTCCAGCAGGGGCGATCTCGCCACGGGATTCATCGCAGTGAGGCGGCGATCCGGCCTGACGCTCAGAGAAGACCCAGCGCCTTGCAGGCCCCTTCGGTGCGGCCCGAGCAGACCTGTTCCCGGGTCCAGAAGGCGTCGGCGAGGACGGTGTCCTTCACCTTCTCCCGCGTCACCGAGACGGGAGCGAGCAGCACGGAGGGGACGTCCTTCTTGCCATTGTTCACCACCTTGCCTCCGGTGATCTCCGGGGGGACGGGCTCCCCTGCGACCAGGTGACAGGCGATGACGGCGGCGGCTTCGGCCTGGGGACGAATGGCCTTGTAGACGGTCATGTACTGCTCGCCGAGCACGATGCGCTGGACTGCAGCGAGCTCGGCGTCCTGGCCGGTGACCGGTGGCAACGAGGTGAGACCGGCCGCCTTCATCGCCGCGATGGCGCCGCCCGCCGTGCCGTCGTTCGCGGCGTAGACGCCGTCGAGCCCATCGCCCACGGCGGTGAGGGCCTGAGTCATCTCGTCTTGCGCCTTGTCGGGGCTCCAGTCCGGGGTGTCGTACTCTTTCAGCACGAGGACCTTGCCGTCGAGGGCCGAGTGCGCGCCTTTCTTGAAGAGGATGCCGTTGCTGTCGGTGGCCGCTCCGTTGATCATGACCACGCGCGCCTGGGCTTTGCCGGCGAGCGCATTCAACAAGGCCTCGCCCTGGAGCTTTCCGACCGCCTCGTTGTCGAAGGAGACGTAGTAATCGATGGCGTCCGTCCCGGGGATCAGCCGGTCGTAGGCGACCACCGGCACTCTCTGCGCCTTGGCCTTGGTGGCGATGGCGGTGGCCGAAGCGCTGTCCACGGCATCGAGCACGAGGACCTCCGCGCCATTGGTCAACGCCGCCTCCGCCTGCGCCTGCTGCTGTGCGGCGTCCTGGTTGGCGTTGCTGGCGAGAACCTGGCACAAGGGACAAAGGGCCTTCACCTTGGCCTCGAAGAAAGGGCGATCCTTGGACTCGTAGCGGGCGGTCTTCGACTCGGGGAGGAGGAGGGCAATCGTCTTCGGCCCGACGGACTTGCTCTCCCCGGCGTCCCTCCCCATCCCGGCTCGATCCCTGGCGCAGGCGCCCAGCATCACGACGAGGATGATTCTCGAGACGTGTGCGCCGATTCCGTGGATCTTCATGAGCTTTCTTGCGCCCCCGCCGGCGGACGGCGGGACGTCGTTGGGCCATCCTACGCGATGTCGGGCGCGCGATGCACGGCGCACCGGCTCGGGGAGTGTGGTCCACTGCGAACCATGAAGCTTCCCGCGAGAAACCTCGGGGCGCTCCTTCTCGCGTGGCTCTCGGCGTGCGCTCCTCTGCCAGGCAGCCCCTCGCTGCACGGCGCGAGCCTCCCGCCAGGGCAAAGCGCCGGCCATCCGACGAATGCCGGCCCAGCCTCTCCCGCACCTTCGTCTGTGGAGGAACGGGCCGAGGACTTGCTTCGGCGGATGTCGCTCGCAGACAAGCTCGACTACATCGGCGGCGATCGCTCGATGTACATCCGCCCCAATCCACGACTCGGGATCCCCGAGATCAAGATGTCGGACGGCCCTTCCGGTTGCCGGAACTGGGGACCGAGCACGGCCTACCCGGCCGGGGTAGCCCTCGCAGCCACCTTCGACACCGCGCAGGCCGAGCGCAGCGGATCCGCCGTGGGTCGCGACTGCCGCGCCCGCGGCGTTCATGTCCTGCTGGCACCGGGCGTCAACATCCAGCGCTCGCCGCTGGGCGGTCGCAACTTCGAGTACCTGGGAGAGGATCCCTTTCTCGCCGGCGAGATGGCCGCGTCGTACGTGCGAGGGGTGCAGGCCGAGGGAGTGCTGGCGACCGTCAAGCACTTCGCCGCCAATAACCAGGAATGGGACCGCAAGAACGTGAGCTCGGAGATGGACGAGCGCACCTTGCGGGAGATCTACTTTCCCGCGTTCGAGCGCGCCGTGCGGGAAGGGGGCGTCGCGGCGGTGATGACCGCCTACAACCTCTTGAACGGCACGTACTGCTCGGAGGACGCGTGGCTCATTCGTGACGTTCTCGAGGGACAGTGGGGCTTTGCCGGCTTCGTGATGTCGGACTGGAGCGCCGTGCACGACGGCGTGGCTGCCGCGAGAGCGGGCCTCGATCTGGAGATGCCTGCAGGCGCGCACATGAATCGCGACACGCTCTCTCCGCGGCTCGCCGACCACACCCTCGAAGGTTCCGCCATCGACGACAAGGTTCGCCGAATTCTTCGCGCCGTCATCGCGGCCGGTTTCCTCGATCGTCCTCAGAAACGAGACGACCTTCCGCTGGACGACCCCGCAAGTGCCCAGGTCGCGCTCGACGAGGCCAGGAAAAGCCTGGTCCTCTTGAAGAATGGGGGGGGTCTCTTGCCGCTGGATCGGTCGCAGCTCCAGCGTATCGCGGTGATCGGCCCGAACGCGCAACCCGCGGTGGTCGGCGGCGCGGGGAGCGCATTCGTGACCGCCAACCACGCCGTGAGCCTGCTCGACGGGATACGGGAATCCGCCAGGGGCGTCCACGTCGACTATCATCCGGGGGTTCGCCGGGCTTCGCCGACGAGGGCCGAGGCCTTCGAAGGCGGCGCGGAGGTTTCGGCTCTGGCGCGGAAGGCGAGTGTGGTCGTGGTGAGCGTCGGTTTCGGGCAAAGCGCGGAGACGAACAGCGCCGGGACGGCGTTCCCGAGCTTCTGGCCGCCGGACTGGGCAAGGAAGGCGGGGCTGGTCGAGTCCGAGGACAGCGACCGCCCCTTCGCGCTGCCTGCGCCGCAGCTGGAGACCATCCGGCTCGCCATCGCCGCCAACCCACGTACCATCGTGGTCTTGAATGCGGGAGGGGGGGTCGACATGCAGAGCTTCATCGACCGAGTCCCCGCGCTGCTCATGGCCTGGTACCCGGGTCAGGAAGGGGGCCGCGCCATCGCCGAGGTACTCTTCGGCGACGTGAATCCGTCCGGAAAGCTCCCGATGACCCTGGCGCGTCGGTACGCGGACTATCCCAGCGCGGCCTCCTACAACCTGGACCAAGCCAAGAAGACACCTTACGCGGAGGGCATCTTCGTGGGCTACCGCGGCTTCGATGCCAGTCCTATCGAACCCGCTTTTCCCTTCGGATACGGGCTGAGCTTCACTCGTTTCGCTTATTCCGACCTTCAGGCCCGGGCAAACTCGGACGGTTCAGCGGTGGTCGAGGTCAAGGTGACCAACACCGGCCGGCGTCCCGGGGACGAGGTGGTCGAGGTGTACGTTGCGCCGCCCAAGGAGAGCGTCCCTCGCCCACCGCGCGAGCTCAAGGGCTTTGCCCGGGTGTCCCTCCTGCCGGGCGAAAGCAAAGAAGTCTCGGTTTCGCTCGAGCCTCGATCGTTTGCCTTCTGGGACGATGGCGGCAAGGATTGGGCGGTCGAGGGGGGTCCATTCGAGATCCTCGTCGGAGCCTCGTCTCGCGACATCCGTGTCCGGCAAACGCTGGATGTGGGCTCGCGCGTTCTTCGTCCCTAGAAAGGCGGACTCTCATGCAATCCCCCGCCCCCATCCTCGGAACCAGGCGATTGCGCCTGCGCCCGCATCGCGTGGAGGACTTCGCCGATCTCGCCGCCATCTGGAGCGATCCCCGGGTGACGCGTCACATCGGGGGGCGGCCATCGACGGCGGAGGAGTCGTGGTCGAGGCTCGCTCGCTACGCAGGGTTCTGGTCGCTCCTCGGCTTTGGGTTCTGGGCCATCGAAGAGCGCGCCACCGGTCGTTACGCCGGCGAGGCAGGCTTCGCCGACTTCAAGCGTGAGACGACCCCGACGCTCGGGGGCGCACCCGAGGCAGGCTGGGTCCTCGCCGCCTGGTCGCAGGGCAAGGGTTTCGCGACCGAGGCGGTCCGCCGGGCGCTGGTGTGGGGCGACGCCCACCTCCCATCGGCGAGGACGGTGTGCGTCATCGATCCGGAGAACGCGGCATCGCTCCGCGTCGCGCACAAATGCGGATACGCCGAGTACGCACGCGGCTCGCACCACGGGAGTGCGGCCATCCTCCTCCAGAGAGGGTCCACATCCATGGAGGGCACGGCCTGACGGTTTGTCGGATATCGACGTTGACGTCGACGTGTCGTTTGACGATACGTGCCCTTCGTGGATGTGGACTTCAGGGCGAAGCCTCGACGAGCGGGGTGGCGGCATGCGAGGCATCGAGCTCTTCCCGGAGCAGGACGGCCCCGACCGCGCCTTTGTACAGACTGTCGCGGTAGAACCATTTCGAGCGATCCTCGCACGCGCGCTCGGCGGCGATTCGCGCGCGCGCGAGCCAGGCGGCGTCGCCGGTCACGCGGTGGGCTGCCGCGCATGCGTACCCGATGCCCGCCAGCCCGCAACAGAGGGTGCCCACCGTGACCGACGACGACCATGCAGCGGACGCGGACCGCTCGGCGTGGACGCCGTACTCCGAATCGCCGAGGCGCTCGTGCGCCAGCGCCCACAGGAGCGTGTGTCCCGCAGCTCCGTTGCACCAGCCATCCATGTACGACGAGCGCGCGACCGTGCGGTTGCTCACCGGCCAGCGAATCCCCGCACCCCACGGTTCGCGGAGAGCAGCCAGCTCGTCGAGCTTTCCTCGGTAGGGCTCCGCAGGTTCGCCGCTGGCCTGCGACCAGCGCAGCAGAGCGAAGAGCAGGCCCGCCCATCCGTGCGCCAGGCCCAGGGTGGGGATCGACGGGCTGGTGGCGAAGGCCGCGTCCTGGACGGCGCGACGGACCTCGTCTCGCAGCTCCGTGCCGCGCGCCTCGAGAGCGGACGGATCGCCGTGACGTGAGCCTCGCATCGCCTCGAGCAGCGCGGCACAGCCGACGAGGAGGCCGGCCTTGCCGAGCGTGAGGTCGATGAACTCACAGGGCACCCGGGACGCCGCCACGAAATCGGTCAGGGCAGCCGCAGCGCCCGCCGCCTCGCCGGAAGCGAGCGCCACGAGCGCGCGCACGGCGTGGACCCCGCTCGGCGAGTGAAAGAGGGAGGCGTTCCCCACGGTCTTCTCGTTGATCTCGATGGCGCGGGTGTGGAAGGCCTCGTCCTCACGGGACAGGACCGTAGCCTTTTGCGCCCACACATCGGCAGTCGCGAGTAGACCCGCGTCGTCGCGCGCGACGGCCAGCTCGTACATGGCGTAGGCGATCCCCGCCGCGCCGTAGTTGAGCGAAGCGAAGGGCGGGTTGAACGGGCGCTCGCGAAGGGCCACGCCACCGAGACCGCATCGTTCGAAGAAGGCGCTGGTCAGGTCGCCACCGGGACGGCGTGTGGGGGGTGTCTTCTCGGCGGCGATTCCGTCGCGGCGGCGCGCCTCGGGGAGCAGCACGCGTAGCGCGTGTCCGAAGTCGGCGCAGGACGCGAAGCGCGCCCCGGGCCCCTTTTCCAGCGCGCGTCGCAGCACCGCCTCGAGCTCGGGCCACTCCGGGACGTGACGTCGCGCGAAGGGCACGAGAGGTTCCTCGGCGATCTGCCGCAGCATGGTCATCCGCTCGAGCGACCAGTCGAGGTAGTGGCAACCCGTCCAGAGCAGGTAGACGAGCGCACCGAGCGCGTACTGCTCGCCGGCCGCGGTCGACGGCACGCTCTGGCCGCGAAGGGTCGCCACCGCCAGCTCGGGCTCCATGTAGAACGCGACGCCGCCGCGCGCGCCAGGCGACGCGCCCTCCCGCGCATGCACGCTGAGGCCCAGGTCGATGATGCGCGCGCGTCCGCCTTTTTCGATGAGCACGTTGCGCGGATGGATGTCCCCGTGAAGGAGTCCAGCGCGATGAATCTCCACCATCGCGTCCACCACGTCGCACGAGAGCGCCAGCAGTCCCGCCTCGGTCCTGGCCTCCCGGTGGCCGCGCAAGGCGGTGGCGGCGTGGGTCACGTCCTCTCCGAATACCCACTCGGCCACCAGGACGCCGCGACCTTCCCACTCGTGGACGCCGACCACCTCGGGCACCCGGCTGCCCGCCTGGCGCATCGCCTCGGCCTCGCGCGCGACGCCGGCCATGGGTCCGCGGACGATCTTCACGGCAAGCGCGCGGCCCGCCGCGTCGCGCGCGAAGAAGACCTCGGTGTCGTCCAGGTAGTGCACGCGGTGGCCGAGCGTCACCCCGAAGATGACCCTCCCCGGCTCGAGTCGTGGCTCGGCGTCATGGTGAACGCGCTTCTCGGGCGGGACGAGAATGCTCGCGCGATAGAGCCGGTCGAACATCGCGAAGGCGCCCTCCAGCGTCGCCTGGGGATCGGCTCCTCGCCGGGTCGCAAAACGAATGACTGCGTCGACGATGCGCGTCGGCTGCTCGAACTCACGGAGAAGCTCGCGCGACTCTCCGTCGATGAGGCGCGACGGATCGCGGGAGCGCGGACGCGAGACGGCGAAGTCGTCCTCCTCGTGCGCAATCATGTCTCGCGTCTCGCGTGGAAGGTCGGCGATGGCCACGATCTCGACGTCGTCGGCGAGGACCAGCTCGCCCTGGAGGCTCACGCGACATCCCCGGGGCTGGCGGCGTGCTCGCGCCAGAGGGCCAGCCTCGGCGTCCAGGTGCGCGAGTCGATCCCGTCGAGCTCGATGCGCTGCAGCACGAAGGGGACGACGTCGAGCGGGCCCGCATCGCTCCTTGCCGAAAGGACGGCGATTGCGACGCGCGCCGCAATCCACTGCCGCCAGCTCTGGACTCGAAGCGCCGCGGTCAGGTGGGCGAGCTCCGGCGGGTCCATGCCCCACGCGAGAAACCCGGCGCCATCGATGTGCGCCGTGAAGGGCACGCCATGCACAGAGGCGGGAGTGACGTCACTCGCCAGAAGCTCGGCTTCGACGAGACCCGCGCACTCGCGGAGCTGCTCGAGGGACGCGAAATAGGCGACCATCTTGTCGGGCCGGCAGATCCCCTCACCGCGACGGCCGATCTTGAAGCTCGGACACGCCACGCGCCGCATCGCGCGCACGGCCATTCCGAAGAGGCGGGGCATGGTTTCGATGCGCGCGCTCACGTAGAGCTTGTAGCCGAGGCGTGGGGTAGGGGTGTGCGTGCTCCAGGACAGCCACGCGCTGTCCTCGGCAGCCGTCGCCGCCCAGTGCGCCGTGAGAAGGCCGGCCACGCCGGGATCGGCGGCAAGGAATGCGAGAAGGTCGCGGTCCCTGGCGAAGCGGCTCCGGAGAGCCGCGGTGCATGGCTGCCGCCCGAAGGCGTACACCTTCTGCGCCAGCGCGGCGGCGTCGAGCCCCTCATAATGTGCGGCGTGCGCGATCGCCGCCGAAGACAGGCGCGAGGTGGGATGCGACGTCGGAGTCACCGGCGGAGCCGTGGAAAGCAGCGGGAGCGCGCCCCGCCCGGAGACGAAGGTCCCCTCGTGCTCGACCTCGAGGACGCCGTCGGCCACCAGGCCGTAGAGGGGACTCGGGTCTGTGCCGAACATCGACGCGAGCAATGCCGGGATGCGCTGCGCACGCTGGAGCGTCAAAAAGAGGAGGGCGGCCTCTTTGGAGACGGATTTGGCCGGCAGAAGGGCGTTGACCGGCTTGAGGAGACCGAAGAACTCGGGATCCTCCCGCAACGTCGCGAGGCGGTGCTGCTCCGCGGGCTCCAGCTCGTCGAACCCCAGAAGCGTGAACGCGGCGCTCGCCCGGAGCCGGCGGGCTGCGAGATCGGAGGGCACGATGCGGCGTTACCTGCTCAGGGTAGCTTCTCGCCGCCCGTGGGATCGGCTGCTCCACGGGGCTGGGAGTCGTCAATCCGTGGATTTGATTCGTGCAAGAACGCTCTCCGCGGCGGCGGTCAACCGCTTATGCAGCTCCTCCAGCTCGTAAAGCGGGAGCGACTTGCCCGCTCCGTCTGCGTTGGCCTTAAGCTCCTCCTCTCGCGCAGTCGCCTTGTCTATCGCGGTCTGCAGCTGCCCCTTGAGCTCAGTCAGTTCGGCGGTGCCCAGCTCGGCGATCGCTTCGATGACTTTGTACATGTGGTGCGGGGGGCTGTTGGCGCACAAGGGCTGCGCGACGGTGGGCTCCCCCTTGGCACACGCCGCGTCTTCATGCGCGAGCGTGACCATCATGTCAAAAATCTTGAACGTCCCCATGTTCCACCCCAGGGCAGTGTTGCCGCCTTCACGACAGCAGTTTGCGCGCCCGCGACTGGAACTCAGGCACCTTTCGGTGTCAAGCGAACTCTTCGTTCATTCGGCGCAGTGAAGACCAAAGAGGCGAGCCCGCGCCCGCTCCGCGGTCGCCGATCGAGGTTGCGCGCGGCCCCATCGATCCCGCACGCGGCGATAGGCGATGCAAGCGCCGTCCGTGTCACCGAGACCCTCCCGCGCCAGGCCCAGATCGTAGGCCGCCGGCACGATCCAGGGGACGTAGGAGTCATCACCCCAGAAGAGTGAGCAGTTGAAGGCGACTCGCTCGAGGCGTGATGCAGCATCGGCGAAGCGGTGCGCGAGGAGAAGCAGGTGCCCGAGCTGCGCATTCACGTCCACCAGGTCGTGACTGATCTGCGCGTCCTCACCCGTTGCGAGGGCGTCCCGTGCCTCCACCTCCGTCAGCGCGAGCGCGGCGTCGTAGTGGAGCCACACCATGGCGGTGGGCCCCGCGGTCGCCTCGCTACGCCAGCGGTCGCGGATCCGCAGGATCCTGTCATTCGGAAAGACATGATGCCGCTTCAGCGCCGCGAGAACGACGCCATCGTCGATTTCGTTCTCGGGCGTCGTGAGCGCGCGAGCGCCCACGTACCCTCTGGCGATCGCGCGTATGTCCACCTCGTCGTCCAGCTCCTCGGCGATGGCGAGACGCTGAGAAGTGGTTCGCGGGAGCGCCGTCAACAAGCCTGATTCGTTCGCAAATTGCTCCGCTCGCACGAATGCGCGGCGGGCCTCGATCAACGAACCGCGCCAGAGTGCCACTTCGCCCTCTAGCTCCGATCCATCGAAACGCCCTTTCGTATCCACGCCCTTGCGGAGCACGCCTCCGATGGCCGCGCGCACGTCGTCCTCCGTGGCGCCGGTGCTGAGAGCTGCGCTGACGCCATCGCGCCGGAAGAACCAGTCATCGGGCTCCAGCACGAGAATGCGGGTGACATCTCTCGCATAGACGTCGCACCGTCCACTCGCGGCCTGGAGTTGCGCGACGCGCGCGAGGCAGCGCGCAGCCATGGGGGAGAGCTCCAGGCAGCGCTGGTAGTGCGCGCCCGCGGCAGTGAGATCGTCGGCCTCCTTTTCGTCGTCGCCGGCGGCGAGCTCCGCCCCGGCCATCGCAGGCTCCAGCCGGAGAAGCTCACGGAAGGTGGCTCGCGCCGACGCCGGGTCGCGCCTTTGGCGAATCGTGGCCAGCCGCGCGAGGATCTCGGCGTCCTTCGGTCTTCTTTCATGCAAAGCGGAGTAGCGCCGCTCGCCCTCCACAAGATCGGGTGGAACCCCTGCGGCGACCGGCTCCTCGGCGTACAGGATCTCCTGGTCCCTCGCGTCGAGATTCGCCCGGAAGCGAAGGGCCTCCCCGTACTCACGGCTTGAGGCAGGAGGCAGCTTCGCCATCGAAAGACGCAGGTGCGCGGCGGCGAACTCGGGATCGATCTCGATGGCGCGCGCGAGCGATGTATGCGTTTGGCGCACGGCGTCGCGCAGGTCCGTCAAGGCCCGCCGGTAGGCCTCGGCCGCCTCGGCGCTGCGCGTCACCGGAGGCGGGTGATCCAGGAGCCCGATGGCTCCTGCGCTGGCAGGGGGCGGAGGGACTTCGGCGCTCGCAGGCGCCCGCGACGTCGAGCCGCGCTTCCCCAGTAGCGTCCGCGCCTGGAGGGCCAGCAGCAGGACGGCGACCAGGAGCGCGCCCGTCGCCAGGACCCTGCGCCAGCGGCGCCCCATGCGCGGCGCCGGGGGCGCGTCCGGATCGATCCGCGCGAGGGCGTCGTGCACCTCGTTGGCCGACGCGTAGCGGTCGTCCCGGGACTTCGCCAGGCATCGCTCGACCAGAGTCTCCAGCGCTTCCGGCACCGCGGTGTTGTGCTCGCGCAGCGGCGTGAGCGGGTCGCGCTCCACCGCGACCAGGACGGCGAAGGCCGTCTTGCCCCTGAACGGACGCACCCCCGCGAGCAACTCGTAGAGGACCACGCCGAAGGCGAAGATATCGGCCCGCGCATCGACCGCCGACCCGTTGGCTTGCTCCGGCGCCATGTACCCCGGCGTGCCGATGACGTGCCCCTCCTCGGTGGGGCTCAGCGCGGTCTCGGCCAGCGCGAGCTCGCTCGGCGTCACGGGATCTCGGTCCCCGTCGCGCAGCGTCGCCAGCCCGAAATCGAGCACCTTGACCTGCCCCCGAGCGTCGATCATGACGTTGTCGGGCTTTAGATCGCAGTGCACGACGCCCTTGTCGTGAGCGCAGGCGAGGGCGTCGAGGAGCAGCCGGGCGACCCCCATCGTCTCGATGAGCGGCAGCCGACCGCGCGCGATCCGCCTGCGCAGCGTCTCGCCTTCCACGAGCTCCATGGCGATGAAGACCCGGCCCTCCGCTTCGCCGATCTCGTACACCGCGGCGATGTTCGGGTGGGTGATGGCCGCCGCCGACCGAGCCTCGCGCAGAAAGCGCCGCCGCCGACCGGGATCGCTCTCGAAGGCGCTCGGCAAGACCTTCAGCGCGACACTTCGCTGGAGCTTCTCGTCCGTCGCGCGGTAGACGACGCCCATCCCGCCGGCGCCGAGCCGGGCCACGATACGAAAATGCGCCAGGCGCGTCGGGTCCGGTCCGCTCCGGGGCGGCGGACGAGCCGACACCTGCGCGATTGCACGAAGGATCGAATCATCCGTGATCGACGCCGTCTCGGTACGCGGTGGTCTGGGCGGTTCTCGCGCCATCGCCCCGATGTTCGCTCGACTGCCCGGTGAAGGCGAGGGCCGGCTCCGCCGGAGGCTGTCCGGGACACCCCCGTTTCTGTCCCAGGACGCCCCCATCGCCCGGAACCCCGCGAAACGGCAGGAGCGTAATCGTGGCCTCGCGCTTGCTCCCTGTCGGCGCCATACTTCCGGAGACACGCCATGGAGCCGACTGACCTGACCATCGAGATCCTCAAGGGCATCCGCGAGGAAGCGCACCAGACGAACAACCGCCTCGACGAGCTGCGAACCGACCTTGTCGACGGAACGCGCAAGACGAACCAGCGCCTCCACGAACTGCGCACCGACATGGTCGACCGCGCCGGGCGCGTCGAGCGCCGTCAGAGGGAGACCGAGGTGCGGCTTGCCACGGAGCTGGTTGCCGTGGGCGCCGCAGTCCGCGAGGTGCGCGACCTTCTGCGTGAGGACCGGGCCCTGCGCGACCGCGTCGACGACCACGAGCGACGGCTCGTCGCGCTCGAGCGGCGAACGGGGTAGCGCTAGGAGACTGTCGGTCAAAGCACCGAGCACGGGCATGGGCGACGGCACCACGTGGCGTCCCGTCAGCGGTCTCCACCACGGGTGCGACGGGTAGCTCTTGACGGCCGAGGCTCTCCGTCCAGCCGCCCGGTCTTGTCTCGAGCGCCAGGCAGTCTTGTCTGGAGAGCAAGGCGCCTATCACTGCCGATGCATGCGGTCATCTGAGCAGAGCAAGGCGCCTATCACTGCCGATGCATGCGGTCATCTGAGCAGAGCAAGGCGCCTATCTCTGCCGATGCATACGGTCATCAGGGGAGAGCAAGGTGCTCATCACTGCCGATGCATGCGGTCATCTGAGGAGAGCAAGGCGCCTATCTCTGCCGATGCATACGGTCATCACTGGAGAGCAAGGTGCCCATCACTGCCGATGCATACGGTCATCACTGGAGAGCAAGGTGCCCATCACTACCGATGCATACGGTCATCACTGGAGAGCAAGGTGCCCATCACTGCCGATGCATGCGGCCGTCAGAGGAGAGCAAGGGGATGCGCATCGTCGCCGTCGCCGTCGCCGTCGCCGTGCGACCATGGCGTCGAATACGACGCATGAACAGCCGCCAAGGCGCCCGAGATGCAGGTGCCCTCGTTGCGCCGCCGAAGAGCGCGTCTACACTCGCTCCCATGTGCGACAACGATTCCTTCGACGACATGGTCGCGTACCGCCTTCGCTCCGAGTTCCTGTCGCGGCGAGGCTTCGGCTCGCTCTCGCTCGGCGCGGGCCTCGCGTCGCTCCTGCCGATTGGCTGCAAGTCCGCGGACCCGGTGCCAGGTCCAGTGCCCGCAGCGACCGCGACGGCATCGGGAGCGGTGATCGCGCCGACAGCCAACGCGGTGGCGACGACCGAGTCGGAGGTCAGCATCACGACGCCGGACGGCGCATGTGATGCCTATTTCGTGCGTCCAGCGACCGGCACAGCTCCGGCGGTCCTCATCTGGCCGGACATCTTCGGTCTCCGACCAGCGTTTCGTCAGATGGGAAAGCGGCTCGCCGAGTCGGGATACGCCGTGCTGGTGGTGAATCCATTTTACCGGACGAAGAAGGCGCCGACGTCGTCTCCGCATGCGGACTTCGAAGATCCGGCGACACGTGACGCGCTGACGCGGCTGGCTCATTCGCTGACGCCGGAGACCGAGGTCACCGACGCGAAGGCTCTGACGGCGTGGCTCGATCAGCAACCGTCCGTCGACAGGTCTCGCAAGATGGGAACGACCGGCTACTGCATGGGCGGGCCGCTGGTGATGCGCACGGCAGCGACGAATCCGGATCGCATCGGGGCCGCCGCGACGTTCCACGGCGGAGGCCTGGTGACGGACAAGCCGGACAGCCCGCATCTTCTGATTCCGAAGATGAAGGCGCATTTCCTCATCGCCATCGCCGCCAACGACGACGCCAAGCAACCGGATGCGAAGGGGACCCTCAGAGCGGCGTTCGCCCAAGCATCGCTCCCAGCGACCATTGAAGTGTACGAAGGGACGATGCACGGCTGGTGTCCGCCGGATTCCCACGTCTATGACCGCGACGCGGCGGAGAAGGCCTGGGGCGAGCTCCTGATGCTGTTCAAGAGCGCGCTCGGGTAGAGCGGCGCCGCGTCATTCAGCCCGTGTGCCGCTCCAACGCCGTGATTCGCCCCTCGTGGTCGTCGACTCGCTGTCGCAAGACCCGGTCTTCGCGCAGAAGGTCGCGCACCTCGCGAACCGCGCCGGCGACCGCCACGAGCTCCGTCGCAAGGCGTACCTCGGTCTGACGCGCTTCGCCACGCACGCTGCCCATCTCCTTCGCGACCGTCCGCTCGAGGGCGTCTACCCGCTCGTTCGTCTTGCGGGTCTCGTCGCGAATATCCTTCAAGATCTCGATCGTCAGGTCCGTTGGTTCCATGGTCCGCCTTGCCTCCAGAGTATGGCGCGAACGATGAGCAAGGGCGAGGCCAGCCCGGCGGACATGATCTCTCGACGTTTTTCGTCTGCAGGGGCTGTCCGGGACGATGGGCGGCTGTCCTGGGGACAGCATGACACCTCCGGAGGCCGCGCGAGGCACGGCAAGCGAACGCGTGCGGCGACGCAGTCCGTGGTGCCCCGGGTGGTCGTGCTGCACTCGCCGACGAGCCGTCGCCCTGCCCGTACGAGCGGGGGATGGTCGGTGGCCTTCTGCATGTTCTCGTGAGGCAACCCCGCTGGCCTGCCAATCTCTGACAGTCCTGGAACAGAAAAGGAAATGGTCATGTCCAAGTCCCTATTGGTCGTCCGAGAAGCGGCCGATGTCCTTTTACGTCGCCTGAACTGCCTGCCGCCTTCAGAGAAGGCCGACGAGCTGCAGGCGCGGCTCCGCGATTGCCTGAAGGAGACTGAACAGTGGTGCGCGTCTGCCCCGACGCATCAAGAGCACGATGGGCTGTCCATGCGCGTCCTCGCCCTACATGTCGCGGTGACGATGCTCGAGCGCAACAACGCAAGCTCGACGCGGCGGCCGCTGTCTCGCCGGTACGTCGACGCCGATTCCTGAAACCATGGTGATCGCCTCCGCCGCTCGAAGTAGCTGCCGAAGTTCACAAAAGGCGACGCCGCGAGGAGCGGGGGCGCGTCCTCGTCGGCCTCGATCTCGTTCTGAATGCGCGGCGATCGCGTCAGACACCCATCACTCGAACGCCGCGAAAGTGCTGATCCCGCAACCGCGAGAGGTCGTCAAAATCAGAGGTGTAGACGACATCGTCGCGCTGCGCGGCGGAAGCCATGACGATGGCGTCGACAACCGTCGACCCCGGGACGGCGGCAAGAGCCTCACCAGCGCTTTTCGCGAGGCGCTCCGTCACGTGCTCGACGTTGAAACCCTTCAGGTAGTGCGTTTGGCGCCGGCCGCCGCGCCACCATTCAGCGAGCACAGCAGCGGGGAGCGTGATCCGTATGCTGCGCGCACCGGCGAGGGCGGCAAGATCGATCGCCCGCTGCTTCGACCGCTCCAGTGCTGGCGTGCACGCCGCGCACGCGCCGTGCAAGTGCTGGGCGCCCGCGAGGAGAGCGGCATCACTCCCCCCGCGGGCGGCCACCTCCGCTCATGCCGCGGCGCGGCGGCGGACCTTGAGACCCTCGGCGGAATTGGGATCATTCAACGCACGGAATGCAGCGGCCATCGTCCCGCGCGACCCCGTGCCCTGGATGGAGAACCTCCCCTTGGCGTTGAAGCTGCCGATGACCCCCACCCAGGCCTCGCCCTTGGTCCAGTCGACCTGGCCGAGCCGGCGTTGGCACCCGCGCGGGCTCGATCTCGACCGGGCGTGAGCCGTACTTCGTGGAAGGCGGTGGCCCCTGGCGTGGGCTTGCCGCTCCGACTGCCATCGCCCGGACGCGACGTGCCCGCGTTGCCCGCCAGTTGCCCGACGCGGTGTAGCGCGCGGTCGCGCGACGATGCGCGCCGTGGCCCAGGACAGCTTTTCGCGGGAAAAGTACCGGATCGCGCGTGAACAACCGCCCGGTGGAACCCGCTCAGGCTGTCCGGGGACACCCGCGGATCTGTCCGGGACAGCCGCGCAGCCCGTCCTTTCCCTGCATTTCTCGCGAATCGGGCGCGGCACGCGGGTCGCAATCCCTGCTGCCGTGGCGCGGCCAAACAGATTCCACGCGCCCACGGAGATAGCCATGGAAGAGCAAACCAAGAACATGAAGATCGTCTGGGCCGTCGTCGAGCGGACGCAGGCCGGCAGCGCGACCAAGTCCTTCTGGACGCGAGTGGGCGTCGGTTTCGTCAACCGCGACGGGTCCCTCACCTTGCGCCTCGACGCGATTCCGCTCAGCGGGAGGCTGCAAGTCCGCGAGTGGGAGCCGATGGATCGGCAGACGGACTCGAGCGAGCCGCAGTCCCGGTCACGCCCACGCACGCCGACGGCTCCTGGCGGCGACGCGCTCATCTGAGCGGGTAGAGAGAAAGACGCCATGATCCGCACCATGCGGGAGGCGTCGTCGCGCATCGTGGCGCGCGTGGTCGGCTCGCGGTTTGCGAAGCCGATCGCGCGCGTCGCCCTCGCGGCGGCAGGTCTTCTCCTTCTGGCCTTCATCGGAAAGACGGCGGTGGCGGGTGCCCTGGGGGCCGCTCCGGCACCCGCGGCTTCCACTCCCGCCTTGCAGGTGGCACCTACGTCCCCTCCGGTAGCCACGGCGTCGCCCGCCCCTGCGCCAGCGACCGCCCCCAACGGGGATCCCCCGCCGGTGTCGCGCACGCGCGCCACTCCCGACGACCCCGTGATCCTCAACACCGCCAGCGTGGACGACTTCCGACGTCTGCCGGGCGTCGGCGAGAAGCGAGCGACCGCCGCCTTCGCCGTGCGTGCACGCCTCGGCGGACGCTTTCACTCCATCGACGATCTGCTCAAGGTCAAGGGCATCGGCCGGACCACGCTCAGGCGCCTGCGCCCCCTGGTGCGACTCGATCCGCCGCCTCCTCTCGCAGTGCCGGAGGCGGGGGTCGCAGCGCCTCGATGAGCGGACGCACCCGCTCGTGCCGCAGCTTGTAAGCGGCGCGATTGACCACCAGTACGCTCGACACGCGGGCGACCTCCTCGCGCTCCTCCAGGCCGTTTCGCTCGAGGGTCGCCCCCGTCTCGACCAGATCGACGATCAGATCCGACAGCCCCACCAGCGGCGCCAGTTCCACCGAGCCTTGCAGGTAGATCACCTCGACCTGCACTCCGCGACGCGCAAAGTGCTCCGCCGCGGTGCGCGGGTATTTCGTCCCGACGCGCGGGACGCCGGTTGGCGAAGGCTTGCCCAGCAGACCGGCGACCACCATGCGGCAGCGACCCACGCCCAGATCGAGCGGCTGGTAGATGTCGCTGGGACGCTCGGTCAGGACGTCCCGCCCGCACACTCCCAGATCCGCTGCGCCGTACTCGACGTAGGTGGGCACGTCGTCCGGCTTCAGAAGGAGAAAGCGCAGACCCGCGGCCGGGCTTTCTCGAACGAGCGAGCGGTCGTCGGCCAGCAAGGCCGCGAGGTCCGCCCCGGCGCGAGCGAACAGAGGCGCGACGGCTCGAAGGACCCTCCCCTTGGGCAGCGCGACGGTGAGCAAGGCGCTCACGACTCGGCTCCCCTCACGCGCTCGATCCGTGCGCCGAGGCCGCGGAGCTTTTCCTCGATGCGCTCGTATCCACGGTCGATGTGATAGACGCGTCGAACCTCGGTCTCGTCTTCCGCCACCAGGCCGGCGATGACCAGCGAGGCGCTGGCGCGAAGGTCGGTCGCCATCACGCTCGCGCCGTACAGCTTGTCCACCCCCTGCACCACGGCGGTGTTGCCGCGAAGGGCGATGCTGGCCCCCATGCGCTGCAGCTCGGGCACGTGCATGAAGCGGTTTTCGAAGATGGTCTCGCTGATGACGCTCTCCCCGCGCGCGAGAGACATCAGCACGAGAAACTGCGCCTGCATGTCGGTGGGAAAGCCGGGGTGAGGGGCCGTGGTCATGTGGACGGCGCGGAGTGGGCCCCTCCTGCGCACGCGGACGCTATGGCCTTCGCTGGCGATCTCCACGCCGGCAGCGCGCATCTTCGCCACCAGGGCCTCCAGGTCCGCGAGCTCGGCCCCCTCGACAATCACATCGCCACCGTCGGTGACGGCCGCAGCGACCATGTAGGTCCCCGCCTCGATGCGGTCCGAGATGATGGCGTGGTCGAAGGGCGCGAGCTCGCCGCGCTCGGATCCCGTGATGTGGATGACATCGGTGCCGGCGCCGTCGACCTCGGCCCCCATCTTGTTGATGACGCGGCCCAGCTCTTCGACCTCCGGCTCGCGCGCGCAGTTGACCAGCGTGGTGCGCCCCTTGGCGAGGGCGGCGGCCATCATGAGGTTCTCGGTCCCGGTCACGGTGGGGATGTCGAAGCAGACCTCGTTGCCCCGGAGCCTTCCTCCACCTCCCGGTCCCTCGGCGATGACGTAGCCGCGCTCGAGACGGATGGTGCAGCCCAGGCTCTCCAGGCCCTTCAGGTGCTGATCGATGGGCCTCGCGCCGATCTGGCAGCCGCCGGGGAGGGACACCTTGGCCCGGCCGAAACGAGCCACCAGAGGACCCAGGACGAGGACGCTCGCGCGCATCTGCTTCACGAGCTCGTAGGGGGCCTCGGGCCGCACCTGCGAGCCGGCGGCCACCTCGACCTCGGGGGCGGCGACCTTCACGTCCCGGCCGAGAAAGCGCAAGAGCGCGGCGGTCGTCTCGATGTCGCGCAGCGCGGGCACGTTGCGAAGGCGGCTCGCGCCGTCGGAGAGCAGCGTCGCGCAGAGGATGGGGAGGGCGGCGTTCTTGGCCCCGCTGATACGAACGGTGCCGCGAAGCGGCGCGTTTCCTCCCCGGATACGGATGGCGTCCATGGTCGCCCCGGTTCTTGCCTGAAATCGGGGAAATGGCCAAGCGGCGGGCTACTTCTTCTCCGCCCCACCCTTCAGGCGGGCCCGGAGCCTGTTGGCGTACCCCTCCTTGTTCTCCTGCTTGGCCCGGCCGATGGCGAGAGCGTCCGATGGGACGTCGCGCGTGACGGTGGTCCCGGTGGCCACGTAGGCGTTGGCGCCGACCGTCACCGGCGCCACGAGCTGCGAGTCGCTGCCGATGAAAGCGCCTTCGCCGATGGTGGTGGTATGCTTGCGGAAGCCGTCGTAATTGCAGAAAATGGTGCCGGCGCCGACGTTGGCCTTGGCCCCGATGACGCCGTCGCCGAGGTAGGCGAGGTGGTTGGCCTTGGCCCCGGAGCCCATGCGCGTCTTCTTGGTCTCCACGAAGTTCCCGACGTGTGCGTCCTCGCCGATGTCGCTCTCGGCCCGCAAATGGGCGAAGGGCCCGACGTACGCCCGCGCCCCGATGCGCGACTCGGTCGCCACCGTGTAGGGCCTCACCGTGGCGCCCTCGCCGACGTCGACGTCGGTGAGCACGCAGCCCACGTCGACGCTCGCGCCGCGCCGAACGCGGGTGCGCCCGCGCAGCACCGAGCCGCTCTCCAGCACCACGTCCGGCTCGACCACCACGCCGGCCTCGATGCGCGCTTCCCCGCGTACCGTCACCCCGGCGCGCCGCCAGTGGGCCAGGATGCGGGCCTGCATCATGCGGTCGACCTGCTCGAGCTGCTCGCGGTCGTTCACGCCGGACAGCACGTCCGCCGCGAGTTTCACGGTGGCGATGCGCTCCCCGGCGTTGCTGGCGAAGGCCACGATGTCCGTGAGGTAGAGCTCCCCTTGCGCATTGTTCGGCGCCAGGGTCGCCAGCGCCTCGCGCAGCAGCGGCAGGCTCGCCGCATAGATCCCCGCGTTGATCTCGCGAATCGCGCGCTCGGCGTCGTCACGCAGGTCGCGATCCTCGCGAATGAGCGCGACCCTTCCTCCTTCGCGCACGACGCGCCCGTAGCCGCTCGCGTCGTCGACGACGCACACCGCGAAGGAAAGGCCCGGCGCTTTCTCTTCCTCGAGGGGCGCCAGCACCGCGCGCAGGTCTTCTCCGCGCAGCAGCGGGACGTCACCGTTCATCACCAGGAGCGTCGTCGCCGGCCGCGCCAGCGCCGCCACGCCGACGCGCGCCGCGTCGCCAGTCCCCCGTTGTTGCTCTTGAAAGGCGGTCCGCACCTGGTCGCCCGGAAAGGTCCGGGCCAGGTACTCTTCCACCGCGGCCCGCCCGTGGCCGACGACGACGACGACCTCCTCGCACCCCGCGTCGAGGGCCGCCTCGACGCCGTAGTGGAGAATCGGGCGACCCGAGACGGCGTGCATGACCTTGGGCAAGGTGCTCTTCATGCGCGTCCCCTGCCCGGCGGCGAGAACGATGGCGGTCGTCGCGTTCATGGTTCCGTCTCCCGTCCAGTCACCTGGGTCACTCTTTCCTCCAGCCTGCTCGTGGGCACTCGCCATGTTCGGTGTCGGCGGACATGCCTTGCCGTCACACTCTTTCAAAGGATTCGCGCTTTGACATCCAGCCCTGCGCCTGGACTTTCCTCCTCAGAAATACCCCACCATGAGCCGTCCCATCCATTCCGGGACGGTGGCATCCCCGCGCGCATCGAAGGCCGGTACGTAAGGCTTGAAGTCGAGCACCGGAGTGCCGTCGACGGCGTCGAGCCCTTTGACCGACACGACCGCCCCGCGCAACCCGACGACGCGCACGGCGGTGACGCCGATGGGATTCGGGCGATGCTTTGCGCGTTGCGCGAAGATGCCTAGCTGCGGCATGTCGTCGCGACCGCGGGGCCGGCGTACCAGGTCGGTATCGGCCCGGAACGAAGACCGATGCATCCAGAAGACCACCAGGCCGTGGGAGAACTGCTCGATTCCGGCCAGACCCGGAGTGAGATCCCGGTCGAAGCACACCTCGGACACGACCTCGCCCCAGTCGTCGTCGCGAGGCTCGGCGACCGGGCAGCGGACCACGCCGATGGGACGCACCTCGATATCGGCCATGTTCATTCCGTGGAGTCTACTCTTCTCCGGGCTCCCCCTGCGCGTCCGAACGCCCACCCGCGGATGGCGCGGGAATCGCCGGCTTGACCTTCACGCTTTTCCACCGGGAAAGCTGGACCAGGCCCGCCGGCGCGCCACGCGGCTTGGACACGTCCGCCGCGCGACAGTAGTGCACGTCCACCTTGGCCGCGCCGCGCGACTTGGAATACCAGGCCGCCGCCGCCGCCGCGACTTCCAGGACGTCACGAGGCAGGTCGCCTCCCTGCGGGTTGCGAACGACGACGTGGCTGCCCGCGGTGCCACCCGCGACGTGAAGCCAGACGTCGCGCGGCTCGGCCACCTGGAACGTCAGGTAGTCGTTGTCCTCCGCGCCGCGACCCACGAGCACGTCGAAGTCCTGGACCCGTAGCGTTCGATAGGGGCGTCCCTTGCTGGCCATCGGTGTCTCTACTCTCGCCGAGGACGCCCTCCAGCAAAAGCCCGACGTTTGACCTGGCAGGCGAAGTCGGCTTTCATGCAAACGTCGCGCGCGTGCATTCTCACGTGTGGGCGTATGTGAAGGAGGGTCCATGGCCCGCATGTGGCAGCGTCTCGCATCGGTTGCCTTCTTCGTGTGTCTCGTCGTCGTCCTTTCTCAGTGCAACTTGTTGAGTGGCTTGAAACCGACCGCGGGCGCGCCGTGCATGATCGGCAACAACAGGTTTCAGTGCATGGATCCCGTCAACGCCATGCTTTGCCAGAACGGCAAATGGGTGAACATGCCCTGTCGGGGGCCAAGGGGCTGCACCGGAGCGGGCGCGGCGCAGACCTGCGACGACAATCTGGCGCAATCCGGTGAGGCCTGCGTGATGGAGGCGAGCGACAACATCGCCTGCGGTACGGACAAGCTGAACGAGCTCACCTGCGTCGCCGGAACCTGGAAAGTCACGCGCACCTGCAAGGGGCCAAAGAAGTGCACCTTCGCCGGCGCCATCTTCAGCTGCGACGACAGCATGGGCGACGTCGGCGACCCTTGCGCCGTGGAAGCGGGCGACGACAACTATGGCTGCAGCAGCGACAAGAAGATCGAGGTGGTGTGCGACGCGGCGACCACCAAGTTCCAGCCTTGGAACACGTGCCGCGGACCCAAGGGCTGCTGGATCGCCAGTAGCCGCGTGTACTGCGATCAGAACGTGGCCCGTCTCGGCGATCGGTGCCGGCCGGTGGACAACCATTCCTGCAACGAGGAGGCTACGCAGGAGCTCAAATGCTCGCCGCAGTTCACCTGGGTCAAGCAGCACGACTGCAAGCACGACGGCTGCAAGATCAAGAACAGCGACGTCTACTGCGAGTAGACCCTGGAGGACGAAGTCCACGCAGGCCGGCGGAGAGGCCGCCCCGAGGTGCCGCTTCGCACGGCGGCGTGCGCCTTGGCGGCGCTTCTCGTCATGATCGTCGCCTGTCGCGAGAGACCGGGCGCGGGCGGTCGCTGCGCGGTCCCGGACCAGCTGGTATGCGGTGGGGCGCAGCGCGCACTCGTCTGCGAGCCCGCTCCGTCGGGTGGGGCCACCGCCTGGCTGGAGATCCCCTGCAAGGGCGCCCAAGGCTGCTCGCGCAGGACCGAGGGCGACGAGTGCGACGATACCGTCGCCAACGACGGCGACTCCTGCCCGCGCAGCCCTCCGCTCGACTACGCCTGCACCTCCGACCACGCCCGAGCCTTGTTCTGCAAGGACGGGCGTTACGCCCTCTGGCGAGCCTGCCGAGGACCGGACGGGTGCCAGGTCGAGGGCGGACGCAACGTCCGCTGCGACACGACGCTCGGCGAACCGGGGGATCCCTGCGCGCAGCCAGGCACCTATGCGTGCGCGTCGGACTCCCAGGCCATCCTTCTTTGCGACGGGAGCTCCCTCGCGGCGGCCTCGTCGTGCCGTGGGCCGGAGGGCTGCCACATCCAGCGCGACACGCGCAAGGTCGACTGCGACGACAGCCTGGCCCAGGAAGGCGACCCCTGCGACCAGCCCAAGCGCATCGCCTGCGCGGCGGATCGAAAGGCGGAACTCGTTTGCCTGGAGGGCCGGTACGCGAAGAAACGCGATTGCCGCCGCACCGACTGCCGGCTCGACGGAAGCGAGCTTTTTTGCGACTGACAGCGCGGGGCCCGGTCATCGGGCTGGCCTCGGGGACCTCCGCTGTCTAGACTTTGAAGGGTCATGAATCGATTTCTCGCGGCGACGCTCCTGGCCTCGAGTGTGGCGGTCAGCCTGGGGGCCTGCGGCGACGACAGCAACGGCGGTGGCCCCTACGGATCGGCCGGGGGAGGCGGTGGCTCTGGCGGGGACTGCAGCGTGTACGTCACCTGCGGCTCGTGCACGCCGGTGCTGGGCTGCGGCTGGTGCTTCAACGCCGCCGGCGGGACGTGCGCGCCGGATCCGGACTCCTGCACCAACGCGAGCGAGTTTACCTGGACCTGGGATCCGCCGGGCTGCCCGGACGTGGACGCCGGCGTCATCCCCCTCGACGCCGGCACCCCGCCCCCCGACGCGGCGCTCATCCCGGTCGACGCGGCCCCGCCGGATGCGCCCTTCGAGGCCACCGTCTCGGACTGATTCACGCCCCCTAAAGCCTGGCGTCGGCGCAGCAGCGAAAGCCCGTCGAGTAGTCGTGATAGCCCGCGGCGTGCGCCGTCGTGTGGTAAGCGCAGCCGTCCCCGTTGATGTGCGTGTCCTGGTAGTAGCCTCCGCGGAAGGTGGGGCGGCCGCTGGACATCACCCATTCGTGCAGGTTGCCCACCATGTCGAACACCCCGTAGGCGTTGGTGCAGCGCGCGTAGTCGCCCGTCTTGGCCACGGTCTTCGGCGTCTGGTTCAGGCGTGGGTCGTTCATGGGGACACTCTGGTAGGTCTCCGGCGACTCCGCGTAGTAGACGTGCAGAGGCGAGATGCCCGAGTCGTTGCAGGCCCCTTTCTCGCGCGCGTCGCCGTAAGGGAAGGCTCGCGGAGGATCCCCGCGGCAGGCCGCCAGCCACTCCCGCTCCTCGCACAGACGTTTCTCCGAGGACCGACATGCCAGGTCTGCGGCGTCGCGTGAGATGTAGCCCTGCGGCACCACGCCCGGCGCGGAGACCGCACGCACGGCCAAGGTCGATCCGTCGGGGGACTGGTAGGGCGAGAACGGGCGCTCTCCATGGGCGGTCAGCTCGACGAGCGATGCCTCCCATCGGTCCACGCAGAAGCGCCCGGCGACGAGCGCCATCTCCACCGGACAGGGGCCCGTCGGGCCCTTCACGCGCGGCGTATGAGCGTGCCCCAGCCGGGTCGCGGCCGTCTCGTCGGCGCAGGCAACGAGGAGGAGCAAGAGCCCGCCGCACAGGGTCCTCACGGATGGGGAATGAGGTGCGTGAACCAGGCCGCCGCGCCCGCCGCCATGACCACCACCAGCGCCACGACCAGACCCACCCGGGTGGCGCCCGATCTCTTCTCGCCTGGCGCGAGCTTCGACGCGCGAGAGGCTGCGACCAGAGGGTAGGCGCTCGACCGCGGAGCCATCGCGGCGGCCGAGGCGCTCGCGCGCGGCGTGGGCGGCGACATGGTCGTGCCTCGCCTCGCCGACGACGGCGGAGGGGTGTCCTCTTCCAGCGCCGCCAGGTTGCCCTCGGTGAGGCCGGGCGGTAGCGACGCCCGCAGCACGTCCTCGTCCGGCTTCGAGGCCACCACGATCTCGTCGATCCACGACCCCACGTTCACGTAATCGCCCGCCGGCACGCTGGGCTTGACCAGCAGCGCCCCGCGCATGGAGCCCGAGTCGATGGGCCTCGCTCCGCCGGAGGTCTCGCCGGGCTTGTCGTCGGTCAACGACGTGAACTCGAAGAGCGCCTCCTCGATGAGCTTGTCGATGATGCTCGCCTGCATGGGGCGGTGCCGCTGCCGCTCCTTCATGGCGCCGTGCACCAGCGACGAGATGTCGAAGGTGCTCACCGGGACGGCGTACTTGAACATGAACTTCGACAGATCCATGCCGAGGTCGCGCGCCGTCGTGTAGCGCTGCTGCGGATCGCGAGCGAGCGACTTGTTGATGATCTTCTCGAGTTCGAGGGGCACCTTGCGGTTGATGCCGGAGATGGCCGGGACCAGCGCTCCCTGGACCTTTTTCACCGTCTGGAAGTCGGTGTCTCCGAGAAAGAGACGCTGCCCGGCCAGGAGCTCCCACAGGATGATGCCCACCGCGAACACGTCGGTCCGCGCGTCCACCTCTTGGCCCATCGCCGCCTCCGGCGAGAGGTACGAGAACTTCCCCTTGATGATGCCCGGCTCGCTCTTTTCGAGCTGGCTGTTGGCCTTGGCGAGGCCGAAATCCACGATCTTCACCTCGCCGTTCTTGGTGATGAGCACGTTCGGCGGCGACATGTCACGGTGGACGATGTGGAGCGGCGTGCCGTTGTTGTCGGTGAGCTCGTGCGCGTACGCTAGCCCCTTGCAGAGCTCCAGGCCGATGTAGACCGCCGCTTCGACCGGAAAATCTCGACCGCTCTTCTTGATGTGCTCGATGATGGCCTTGAGGTTCGCCCCGTCGACGAACTCCATGACGATGAAGAAGGCGCTGTCGCCGACGCCGATGTCGAACACCTGCACGCAGTTCGAGTGCGAGAGCTGCGCGGAAAGGCGCGCCTCGTCGAGAAACATCGAGATGAACTTCTTCTTCGACGAGAGGTGTGGAAGAACTCGCTTGATGGCCACCTGCTTGCGAAAGCCCTGCAGCCCCTCGCTCTCGGCGCGGAACACCTCCGCCATGCCGCCGGACTCGAGCTTCTCGATGACGCGGTATCGCTGCTGGCTGTCGGACATGGGCGGGTGGGGACGTCCCTTCTATCCCTACCGTAACCTGCCATCGCGCCGGAGGAGGGGTCAAGGAATGCACGCCTCGGCGCCCTCAAGGCACTCGTTGACAAGAAGCTCATGCACTGGGAAACCATCGCCTACCGAACGTTCCAACGGCTACCGCTGACCTACGCCCCAAAAGCCCCCCCGGGAGGCATCGTGGACACCGACTTCGAGAACGCCAAGAAGCTGGTCGAGGACACCATCAAGAAGCTCGGGCTCGACCCCGCCACGACGCGCGCGAATTCCACGGATACGCAGGCCGCGTGGACCCTCAAGCGCGGGAGCGCCTCCGTCCTGGTCACGGTGACCTTCCACGAGGACGAGGATCAGACGTACCTGCGCGTCGCCTCGCCGGTGGTCACCGTTCCGGCCGACAAGGCGCAGCACGGTGCCCTCTTCCGGCGCCTGCTGGAGCTCAACGCCGGCGGCCTCGCCAACGCCGCTTTCGGCCTGGTGGGCGATCGGGTGGTCGCCGTGAGCGAGCGCCCCACCGAGGGTCTGGGCGCCGCCGAGGTGGAGCAGACGGTGAAGCACCTCGCCGCCGTCGCCGACACCTTCGACGATCGCCTCGAGAAGGAGTTCGGCGCCTCGAAGGCGTGAACCTGGCAATGCGTCCATCCCTCCCCCACCGCCGCCCGCGCCTCGCGCCGGGTGGCCGTGTGAGACTGCGAGACACCGCCTTCGGGCTGGCCTCGGTGCTGATTCTCTTCGCGCCGAGAACGGCCCTGGCCACCGACGCCGAGGTGACGAGCGACACCGCCGCGCAGTTTTACGACGTGCGCTCGCCCACCGGGGAGAACGTGCTGAACCGGCGGCGTCTGACCACCACGCTGGCCGTCAGCGCGTACAATCTGCTCGACGCCCCGGCTGGCGATCCCTCCGCGCCCACGCTCTCTTTCCGCGCGCGCTTCCGCTACGACGCCGACTTCGGCGTGGGCAGCGGGGCGGTCGACCCCACCAACTTCGGCAGCTTCGTGCCCGGGACGTCCCAGGGCATGGTCGACATGATGTACGCCTACGTCGAGGGGCGGCGCTTTCTGCACGGGTGGCTCGGATTCCGTCTCGGGCGGCAGTACGTCACCGACGCGCTGGGGTGGTGGTCGTTCGACGGCGGGCAGGTGACGGTCACGACCCCCTTCCTGGTCAAGGCCGAGGCGTACGGCGGCTTCGAGCAGCGCGGGGGCATGCCGCTCAGCACGTCGCGCTTCGAGGGGGACGGAGTGTGGCGCGGCGATCGCAGCAATTTCGATCCTTCGCTCGCCCCCGCCTTTCAGCCCGCCGCGCTGGCTCCCGCGTTCGGGGTGGCGCTGGAGTCCACGGGCCTCACCTGGATCCACGGGCGCCTCACCTACCGCCGCGTGTACGACACCGGGGCCTCGAACGTGACCGAGTTTGCGAGCGGCACCTACGCGCCCGCGGCCTACGACGGAGCGCGCATCTCGTCGGAGAAGATCGGCTACGCCATGGACGCGAACTTCTACACCTTCGGCGGGGTCAAGGCGGGCATCGTCTACGACCTCTACAGCGCCGAGATGACCAACCTCTATGCGACGGTCGACGCCTACGCGGGCAAGAAGGTCACCATCAGCGCCGACTACGACTACTACGTGCCGACCTACGACGCCGACAGCATCTGGAACTTCTTCGCCGGCGAGCCGATGAACGACGCCGGCCTCCGCGCCAACGTCAACGTGACCGACCGCCTCTCGGTCTCCGGCGGCGGCCACGTGCGCCTCTTCGAGGTGCAGACCGGACCCATCGACCCGGCAAACGTCGGAACTTATCCGCCCTACACCAACTACGCCCCGGGGCAGAGCGTCTACCCCACCAACGGCCATCCCTTCGACGAAGGCGGCAACCTCTCCGCCCGATGGCGCACCGGCGAGACGCTGGTCACCCTGCGAGGCAGCGGCAACTGGGGGGGTGAGGGGGACCGGGCGGGGGCGGACATCGCGGCGCAGCGTGTCTTCGACACGCGCTACGTGGCCAGCGTGCGCACCGGCGTCTGGCAGTGGAACGACAAGCTCGAGCCCGACCGCAGCACCACGAGCTTCAACTACGTCCTCGGCCTGGGCTACCGCTTCGCGCCGCGCTCGCAGGCCCTGGTCGAGTGGGAGAACGACATGAACGGGCTGGTGGGGCAGAGGTACCGGCTGATGCTGTGGCTGACCCTGGCGGTGACCAAGTGAGGAGCGTTTTTTCTCGCCTCCTCTCCGGCGGTCGCGGGGGCACCCAGGGCGTGGTGCTGACGCTCCTCGCGTTCTTGGTCATTCTCGCGGTAGTGCCGGTGGCCCTGGCGGAGGCCCCCGCCGGGGCGCTGCACGGCCTGGCGCCGCTCCCCGACGACCAGAAGGTGCCGCACACCCTGCTGCCGCCGGGGTCGCTCGATCCCGACGAGGGGCCGAGCGACGTCATCTTCCCGCAGCAGCACATCACGCTGCGCTTCAACCATGCCAAGCACCTGGCCGCCTCCATGGGGCTCACCTGCAAGACCTGCCACGCCGCGGCCTATCGCAGCGCCTCGGCGCAGGACGTGCTGCTTCCCAAGCCCACCACCTGCGATTCCTGCCACTCCACCGAGCACGACAACCTCCAGGCGGTGAAGCCGGGCGACGACGAGAAGGGGCAGTGCGCCTTCTGCCACCTGGGCTACAAGACCTCGGACGGAAACACCGTCGCCGCGCTGGACATGCCGCGCGCCAACCTGGTCTTCGATCACAAGTCGCACGTCGGTCGCAACATCGGCTGCGCGCAGTGCCACGGCCCGATCGAGAAGTTGGAGCTCGCGACCCGCGACCAGCTCCCCCGCATGCTCGGCTGCTTTCACTGCCACCAGATGGCCGACTCCGCATCGCAGGGCTCCGCCAAGAGCGCCTGCGACACCTGCCACTTCCGCGGAGACTCCAAGGGCGGCCCGACTCGCATCAAGACCATGTTCGCCTCGGGGACGCTGCAGCCGCCGCAGTGGCTGCACAACGCCGAGCACACGCCGGACTTTCTCGAGCGGCACAAGCTGGTCGCTGCCGACGACTCGGCCTTCTGCGCCAATTGCCACACCGAGGACTTCTGCACCGACTGCCACGACGGGCGCGTGCGCCCCCGGAGCATCCATCCCAACGACTACCTGAACATGCATCCGGTCGAGGCGCGCATGGAGCCCCAGAAGTGCCAGAGCTGCCACCAGGAGCAGAGCTTCTGCCTCGGCTGCCACCAGCGCGTCGGTGTGGCCGAATCGAGCCCCACCAACGCCAAGGACAGCGGTCGCTTCCATCCGGCCAAGAGCATCTGGAGCGACCCCCCGATGAGGGCCGGCAGCCATGGGTTCGAGGCCGAGCGCAACCTGAACCAATGCGTGAGCTGCCATACCGAGCGCGACTGTGTGGCCTGCCACGGGGCGCTGGGGGTGGGTGCCGGGTTCAACCCCCACAGGGCCGGCTTCCTGGGGGGTTGCGAGACGCAGATGCGAAGAAACCCGCGCCCTTGCTACGTCTGTCACGAACCGGGGGACGCCGTTCTGGCGCAATGCCGATGAGACCCGGCGATCTTTCTCGACGCGGAGACGAAACGGTCTTGCGCCTTTCGGCCGCCGAGGGATATGAACCTACCCCTTGCGACTTTTTGGTGACGGGCAGCCGCGGCAGGTCTCGACCTCCGCTGCTGCCCGGACGGAACCCGGAGGCAAACGGTGAAAGAGCTCGTGCGCTATCTCCTGGAGAACATGTACCTGGACTTCCAGGGCGAAATCTCCCTGGACACCGTGCGCCAGTTTTTGCGGACGGACGACAGCCGCGAGGCGCGCCAGCTGCTGCAGAAGCTCATCGAGGACAAGGGCGTGGACGAGCTTCTGCTGACCCTGGCGGACGTCCTGAAGGACAACCTTCGCACCGGCGTCAGCGACGAGGTGGTCCGCGAGCAGCTTCAGCTTTACTCGGAGAGCTGAAACACGTTCTCGTCGCCCTGACGATGGGAGGGCTCGTCACCGGATGCGATACCGGGACGCCGCACGACGCGCCGCATGACGTCGGTGCGACCATCCACATCGTCGGGCAGAACGTGTCCTCGACGCAGTCCCTGGTGGTGGGGGCGCCCATCGAGCTGGCGTTCGACCGGCTGCTGAATCCGTCGTCGGTGACGCGGCAGACGTTCGTCCTGGAGGACGCGTCGAGCAACCTCCTCGAGCCGACCCCCTCGTACGATCCGGTGGCGCGCGTCGTGCGCCTCTGCATGACCGACGGGCCTCCGCTCCAGGCCGACCAGACCTATCGCCTCACCCTCGTCGCCCCGCAGAGCCCCACCGATCCCGCCGGCCTCCGGGCCATCGACGGCGCCGGCCTCGATCCCTCGGTGAACCCGGTCATCGAGTTCCCCGTGGTGGCGGGAGCGACCTACACGGGATCGGACGCCTGCTTCGGGGCGACG
>Ga0302325_10004639_pt1 | contig 31636 bp, 29 predicted proteins | sample Palsa_T0_2_FD_201948 | JGI IMG/M metagenome (GOLD analysis project Ga0302325, IMG submission 201948) | Peat permafrost microbial communities from Stordalen Mire near Abisko, Sweden - Palsa_T0_2 | ecosystem: Environmental > Terrestrial > Soil > Palsa > Peat permafrost | place: Sweden: Abisko... | reverse complement strand
AGCCGGAACAGGTTGTATTTACGAAACAGGCCGGCCTTTTCAGCGGTAACGAAGTAGTTGGAGAGGATGGTGGTAAAGACGGTGACAATCGTCGCCAGCAGCATGGCGCCCCTTAACCGGGGGTATCCAAAATCGCCTTTGAACAGGAACCTGACGAGATTATAGTCACCGCCGAAGGCATAGACGGGAACGATCACTACGGCCAGCAATGCCGAGATCAGGAAGAAGATGTTAAACAGGACCACTCCTCTCTTATCGGACTCGTGTGCGTCAGAATAATATTTGGACTGGGATACGTACAAGCCGAAATTCAATACGACGGCAAAGCTGCTGACGACGTTCAGGATATAGTTGTATAACCCGTATTCGTCCTGGGTCATCAGCCGAAGGTAGATGGGCAGCAGCAGAAAGCCGGAGATCCTTGCCAATACGTCCATGCTCAGGAAGGTGAGCATTCGCGTAAAGTTTGGGTTTTGCCGATATCGCTTTATCCATTCCCGGATAAAATCGACCTCTTTTATTGCCATGTTTTAAGCGGGGTCGTTTAACACCCTTTTCTTAACCTCTATCAGTGCCCCCGTCAGGAAGGCCAGCAGAAGGGCGCCGCCGCCCAGGATCACGAGCAACTCGGGCAGGGATTTGGAGTGAACTGTATCGGCCGTCTTTATCGTATCAACCACCAGGACGGCATTATTCTCCACTTCGAGCTCACGTCTGGCACGGTCTCTTTCGGTCATGAGCAAAAGCGTTTGGGCATAGACCTGCGCAGGGTTGAAGGCGTCGTTGTAATTATCAGGATAGACAGAAGAAGAAGAAACAGGAGATACAGTTCTGAAGGCACTGATGAACTTATTGTACTGGGTTTTAAGGGTGTCGAGCTTTTGAATGTCGGTATTGATCTGCTGTATCTTTTCAGAATCACTCTCATACTGAACCCTCGAGATCTGCTGAAGGTAGGGCAGATTATTGATATAGTTTACCAATGCATTCTGTATACTGTCGGGCGAGTTATTATGCCTGATACCCATGATCACCTGGAAAGTCGTGTTCATTTTGGTGGAAGTATCCGATTCAAGAGGTTCCTGCATCATGTTCCTCGAATCGAAATATAATATATTCGCTGCGTTGGCGTGAGAGACCTTAAGTTCGGAAGAAAGTCTATCGATCGACCCGGTCTTTGCCAGCATATTCAACTGCTCGATAATCCCCGCATATATCTTTACGGGCATTTTTGTGTCTACCATGAGCATAGACGCCTGGTAATATTTTGTCTGGGCAACATAGTAATAGAACATGCCCAGGAAGAGCCCTGTGACGAGGCCAGTTAATAGCAACAATTTTTTTGTGCGGCAAACGAATGCCGAAAAAGCCAAGAATTTAAAGAAGCCACGGAAAAGTGAAATTACAAAAGATCTTATGGCAGAGATATTGATATTGTCTTCAGGGTGAACCTCTTTATTCATGATAAGATATGCGATTAATTTTTAATGAGTCTTGGACGTTGCAAAACTAATACATCTGTAGATATATATTTGCTAATTTTATCAATATTTGGCCTATGCAATCATTCCCCGAAAAACCTTCCCAAAAAGTTCCTGTCCTGCTGCTGGCTTTTAATCGCCCTACCCTTACGGATAAGGTGCTTGCATCGATCAGCGGCTATGCCCCCCCCGATCTTTATGTGTCCGTCGATGGTCCGCGGGCGGGCCGTCCCGACGATGAAAGGAATGGGGCGGCGATCAGGGAAAGTGTGGCGGTCTGGGAGAAGGCCAATCCGGCTACGAGGGTGCACAGGTTATATCGGGAAGCCAATCTGGGCTGTGGCCGGGGCGTCAGCTCGGCGATAAGCTGGTTTTTCAGCGAACAGGAAATGGGAATTATCCTGGAAGACGATTGCCTGCCCAACAGGAGTTTTTATTCTTTTTGCCAGGAAATGCTGTACCGGTATGCCAACGATGAAAGGATTATGCACATTGGAGGCAGCAATTATTTGGAGGGCAGGATCGGCATGGAAAGCACCTATTATTTTTCGAAATACCCCCAGATATGGGGCTGGGCGAGTTGGAGGAGGGCCTGGAGCAAGTATGCCTTTGACATGCCGGATCTCGACCGGGTGCTGGACCTTCCGGAGTTCAGGCGGTATTATGACGGTGAGCTTTTCATCCGGACGCGTAACGGAGCGGTCGATACCTGGGACATTCAATGGATCTATACCTTCCTGCTGAATGGCGGTCTGAGCGTCCTGCCCAAGGACAACCTCATCCGGAATACGGGTTTCGCCGAGGAGGGAGGGATCCATCTGACGGAAAAGCCGAAATGGTATAACGACGCGACCGTTGAGTTTACCGTGCTGATCCATCCCACCGAGGTGGTGCATCATGCGGCGGCGGACGATTATGTCTTCCGGAAAGCCTACCGGATGTCCCTGGCCTATCGGGTCAGGAGCAGGTTAAAGAGGCTATTTTTCAAAAAAAGCTAGTTCGGAAGCTACAAACGCCCGGAATAGTGTCGCGTCCGTGGCGGAAAACACGGCCAGGTCATAAAAGGGCAGTGCGGCATTTTTCTTCCCGATATATGCGTGCAGGGCCCTGATCGCCGGCTTGTCTTGCAGGGAGGTGATACAAAGCATTTTCCCATAATTGTCATAGACGACCAGGCCGCTATATCCGAGTTCTTCCAGGAAGTCAAAAAAGCGGAGACCTTCGTTGCCGTTGGTTTCGAACAGGGCCCGATCATATTCCATGAAGATGACGGGATGGTTCTTGCGGATGGTGGCGGCCCCCCCTTCGATGATCTTGAGATCGAAACCATCCGTATCCGTTTTCAGTACGCCTATCGGCTCGTCGGGGAAATGGGTGAGAAAAAAATGGTCGAGGCTGGTAAAATCCTGCAATACCGCTTTGTCGTCGTCGCTGACGAACTGCGAGCTGCCAAGGCTGATCCTGCTATGCACCCTGATCTGACCGGGCTTGTCGGAAAGCAACACTTTGTGAAGGTGGGTATTGGCGATACCGGAAACATTCTTTTGCAGGAGGTCAAAATAGAAGTCATCGCCTTCGAAGCAATGCACAGGAAGATCGGTGACCTCGCGCAGCATCAGCAGGGTATCGCCGATGTTGGCGCCAATGTCCACAATGGAGAAATTTTCCTGGCGGTACTGCCGGCAGCTTTGGACAATACGTTGTAAGTTGCTGTTATAGAAGGGGAAGTGAGCTAGATTATAGGTGATGGAGTGGGCCTTCGGCAATAGCACCTTCCTGCCGTAGATGACTGCGGTGACAATCTTCTTGTTGGAGAAGAAGTAATCCTTGTATCCCGTGATGACATATAACCCAAAGCGGGAAAGTACTCTTTTGACTAGTTTTTTCACTGAGCTTTTTTTAAAATTAGCCGCCCACTTTTTTCTGCCGGAAAAACGCATCGATGTTCCGGATCATTTTTTCCGGTGCGATGGTCTTCAGCAGATCGAGGGGTATGGTTTCAAAATCCGTCGTCGATCCTGTCCGGATGATTTCGTCGATCCTGTCCGGATAAACAGGATAAAAATCGGGTGCGATCTCTTTTGGATAGGGTGCGAACCGCCCATAGTGGGCGCCGTTATACAAAGCGAATACCGGGCATCCGACTGCCGCTGCCAGGTGCACGGCGCCGGTATCTACGCTGATCAGGCAAACTGCCCGTTTCAACACGCTCAACATCTGGGATAAGGAAGTTTTACCGGAAAGGTCAACAGCCTTATCGCCATATTCCCGCAGAAAAGCGGCGCATTCTCCGGCATCTGCCGGTGAGCCGCATACTACGGGATTCAGCCGGTAGTGTTGGACAAGATGTTTGGCTACAGCAGCAAAATGGGAAGGGGGCCATTTTTTTATTTTGATGCCGGATCCCGGAAAAATCACAAAATAAGCATCCGGGAGGGAAAAAGAGGGAATATCATCCACTTCCGGGATATGGGTTGTCCAGGGCAGCGGGGCCCCATCGAGCAGTTGGCTGATAAATCCAGCATTACGAATAGCGTCGAAAAGGGTTTCGGGGCCGCTGTCTTCCATCCTTGTATAGACATGTCCGGGGGTGAGTCTCCGTTCGAAGGGTGGGATCAACCGGCTTTCGCTGATCATGCCGATACGATCGGAGGCGGTGGTGACGGCCATCATCACATCGTCCGTCCGGAAATTCCGGGAATAAACAAGATTGAGGGCTATGGAAGCCCCGGTCTTCCTGATCCGGCAGAGGAACCTGAACCGGTAGAGAATGTTTTGCATGAACTTTTTTTTGTCCAGCCAGATTGTTTCATCGGCGACAGCGGCATCATACCGATCGAAAAGGGGCCTGAAAATGCCATTGCCGACAAAGATGATGCGGTAGCCGCTGTATTTTGCGGAACTTTTAAAGTAGCGGAGAAGATTCCTGACCAGCACGTAATCGCCGATTTCGTCGGTTTTCACGATAATGAGATGCCGTTGCCTGGCTTTCGCAGGCACACAGCGTACGATATAGTATAATAACAGATAAAGGCTGAATTTTATTTTTTCCTTCAACTCCGGATCTTTTATTGAATGCTTGTTTTGTTCCCGTCTTGCATTGTGCTGGTCCGGACCACCGGGAAAAATCAGGCAAATATATAAATGAAACCGCAAAAATGCTTTAATTTGGCCCACATGCTGACAAGGCTTCCCATGAGACTCCCCACTTCATCCAGCAAGACCATCTATTTCCTTCTTTTCTGTGCAGTTCTTTTCACGACGATTTTCCCCCTGTTGCGTATCAACAGCTTTTGCATTATTCTGCTGGTCGCCTACCGGCTATGGGATGCGCCTGCCACGGCAAGGTCTGTATTCAAAGATACATTGCTGGTTGCCTACCTTGTTTTCGTACTCATCGAAACGGCTGGTTTTTTGCACACCGCTAATATGAAAGCGCAATCCGATGCAGTGGCAAAAGATGCCACTTTGGTCGCTCTTGCCTATGTACTTTGTTCCGGTACGCTAGTCTCGGCGAGAGCGTATCGCAGGCTGATGTCAGCCTACTGTCTGATGATCTTTCTTTCCTCCCTTTACTGTCTTGTGCTGGCATACCGGTACTACCTGGTGGATAAAGATCCGGCTGATTTTTTTTATCATACCCTGACACGGCCCATCGCACAGAACGCGGTTTTTTATTCAGTGTATGTCGTTTTCGCCATGCTGTTCCTTTTATCGCCGTCCGGTGAGCCCATTGTCAGTTGGCTGTCGCCGATGTGGAAAAAGGCCCTCCGGTTTTCTGTCGTCTTTTTTTTCATGGGAATGATCGTTCTGCTCTCTTCGAAGCTTTTACTGGTCATTGCCGTGTTGTTCCTGGTAAATGCTTTTTTACGGCGATACTCTTACCGGAAGAACAAGCGGGCCGTGCTGGTCACCGGGTCGGCCCTGGTACTGGCCCTGGGTATACTGGCCCTGACAAAGAACCCCGTCAGCGTACGGTATCGGGAACTGGCAGCCGGAGACCTTGACGCCATCAAACAGAAAACATTTGATCCCGGCATGTATTTCAACGCTTTACAGCTGCGATTGCTGGAGTGGCGTTTTGGTACTGAGATCCTGAATGAACAGCATGCGTGGCTTTTTGGCGTAAGTCCCGGGAGCAGCCAGGATCTGCTGGATGCAAAATATGTCCGGACCCGGATGTATATCGGCAATCCGGCCGAGGGGCCGCACAGGCATATCCGCGGTTTTATCGGCTACAATTTCCATAATCAATACCTGGAAACGCTGGTCCGGTGCGGGTTCCTGGGACTGGCGGCCTTGCTGGCCATTTTTATCCTGCTATTCGTCCGGGCTCGAAAACAGGGAACGAGGGAAGCATGGTACGTCGTATTGACGCTTGCGGTCTTTTTTATTCCGGAGGCGCCGCTGACCATGCAACAAGGCGTTTTTCTGTTCTGTTTCTTTCCCCTTTTGGCGGTGACCGCTCCGGGTAAAGTTGAGCTGTCGGCGGAATGACCGCAGACTTGCTTATTTTTTCCGAAATTGTACCCGGAAAAAGAATTATCAGTTCAACCAATGATTACAAGATGAGAACATTATTAAAATACCTGCGGCCTTACCGCAGGCTGATCGCGCTTGCCTTATTGCTGGCGGCGATCAATCAGAGTTTTTCGATGCTGGACCCTTTTTTCTTCGGCAAAATACTCGACAAATTTGCAGCACACCCTTATGAGGAAGGGTATTCCGCCCCGCAGCAGGTATTGGTCAACGGGCATTTGAACACCCAGCAGGTCTGGCACCGGACGGGACCGCGAAGCCAATCCGGCTTTATCTGGGGGGTCATCAGTTACCTGGGTATCCTGATCGGTGTAGCCATGGTGTCCCGGATCGCCAAGGCCTTCCAGGATTATTTCGGCAATGTCATCGTGCAGCAGTTCGGGGCCACCATTTTCACTACCGGCCTTCAGCATTCCATGGCCCTGCCGTTCAGTGAATTCGAGGATCAGCGAAGCGGCGAGACCTTATCCATCCTGACCAAGGTGCGGAATGACACGGATAAGTTCATTCTTGCTTTTATCAATGTGCTGTTCGGCATCCTCGTAGGTGTCGTTTTCGTATCGGTTTATTCTTTCACGCTGCACTGGTCGATCATGCCCATTTATGTAACAGGGATGATCCTGTTGTCCCTGCTGACGAGCCTGCTGAGCAAAAAGATCAAGCGGCTTCAAAAGAAGATCACGGCCGATACCAATGCGCTGGCGGGGAGTACGACGGAGTCCCTGCGGAATATCGAGTTGGTCAAGAGCCTGGGATTGACGGACCAGGAAGTGAAGCGGCTGAACAAGAATACCTTTAAAATCCTGGACCTGGAACTCACCAAGGTGAAGGGTATCCGGAGCCTCAGTTTCGTGCAGGGCACTTTTGTGAACCTGTTGCGGCAGGCGATCATGTTCCTGCTGTTATGGCTGGTCTTCAACGGCAGGTTGACCACGGGAGAGGTGATGACCATGGTATTCTATTCCTTCTTTATTTTCGGGCCGCTGCAGGAGCTGGGCAATATCATCCTGTCATACCGGGAGGCTGAGGCCTCGATGAATAACTTCGACAACCTGATGAAGAAGACGCCGGAATTGCCGCCCGCCGAACCGAGGCACCTGGGGCGGGTGCAGAGCCTGGTCTTCCGCGACGTGGTGTTCCGGCACCAGACGGCGCATCACAATGCGATCGATCACATCAGCTTTGAGGTCAGGAAGGGCGAGACGCTGGCTTTCGTGGGGCCATCCGGCAGTGGCAAGACGACCCTGATGAAGCTGCTGGTAGGGCTATACCGGCCGAAGGAAGGCAACATACTCTATAACGGGCTGGATGAGACGGCCATCGATTTCGACGACCTGCGGCGGCAGATCGGCTTTGTCACGCAGGATACCCAGTTGTTCGCCGGCACCATCAAAGAAAATCTGCTGTTCGTCAACCCGGGCGCTACGGAGGAGGACCTGAATGAGGCGTTGCGAAAGGCTTCCTGTACGAACCTACTGGCGAGGGCGGAGAAGGGGATTGACACGATGATCGGGGAAGGCGGATTGAAACTGTCCGGCGGGGAAAAGCAGCGGTTGTCGATTGCGCGGGCGTTGTTGCGGAAGCCGGCCCTGCTGATCTTCGACGAGGCGACTTCCGCGCTGGATTCGCTGACGGAGGAAGATATCACGCGGACGATCCGGGAAGTATCTTCACAGGGGGACCAGATCACGATCATGATTGCGCACCGGCTGTCGACGATCATGCATGCGGACAGGATCTACGTGCTGGAGAAGGGGGAAGTCGAGGAAGTAGGGACGCATGCGGACCTGCTGGCGTCAAAGGGCTTGTATTATGCCATGTGGAGACAGCAAATAGGGGAAAGGAAATACGCAGCGGCAGGGGCGGCGGCGAGTTCTTAAAACGCAACGGCAAACTCTTAAAACAACATAAAAAAGTATGAGCTGGTTAACGGAACTCTTTGGCGGCGGTGGGGGGATCAGGCAGGCCTTGCAGGAAGGGGCGGTGATCATCGATCTGCGTACCGCCTATGAATACGACCAGGGCCATATTCCCCGGTCGCTCAATATTCCAGCCGACCGGATCAAGGCCAATATTGATCGGATACGCGATCTGCGTAAGCCGGTGATCCTGTGTTGCGGTAATGGGACGCATTGCTGGGAGGCGGCGGAATTTCTGCGGGGCGCAGGGCTGACGCAGGTGATCAATGGGGGGAACTGGCAGGGCCTGCTGCGGAAGGTGCAAAAAAGGTAGCGCCCGCGAGTGGCCGCGAGATTAATGGTTATGTGAATGAATATCACGTGGACGTGTAGGTCCATTTAACCAAACTCCCTTTGCTGTCCGTGTATGTAAAAATGGGACCGAACAATAAAATTGGAAATTTGGACGCAAATTTGATCTTTGCAGCTATGATGAATAAAATACAGGACATTATCACTGAATCTATTACGGTTAAGGACCGGGTGTTGAATGACCCGGCGCTGATCGGACAGGTGGGGGAGATCGTGACGCTGATCGTCCGGCGGTTCCGGGAGGGGAAGCATCTTTATTTTTGCGGCAACGGGGGCAGCGCGGCGGATGCCCAGCACCTGGCCGCGGAATTCTCGGGGCGGTTCTATATCGACCGGGATGCCCTGCCATCAGAAGCTCTGCATTGCAATACTTCTTATATGACGGCGGTGGCCAATGACTATAGCTATGACGTAATCTATTCCCGGCTGATCAAAGGTATCGGCAAGCAGGAAGATATCCTGGTCGGGATGTCTACCTCAGGCAATTCCACCAATATTCTCAAGGCCTTCGAGACGGCCCGGGAGAAGGGCATCACCACGATCGGGATGACGGGGGAAGGCGGCGGAAAGCTGAAAGCCCTGAGTGACCACCTGATTGCGATCCCTTCGCGAAACACGCCCCGGATCCAGGAGGCACACATGTTGCTGGGACATATTATCTGCCAGCTGGTGGAAGAACAATATTTCAGTGCATGATCAAAGAGGCTATTTTGCTGGCGGGGGGATTGGGTACCCGGCTTCGGGCTGCCGTTCCGGAACTGCCGAAATGCCTGGCCCCGGTGAGAGGGCGGCCATTCATCGCCTATGTGACTGATTATTTCCGGCAGCAGGGTATTGAACGATTCATTTTTGCCCTGGGCTATAAAAGCGATTATTTCGATGATTTTTTCCGGACGGAATTTCCGGATGGCGGCTATACCGTGTCGCTCGAAGATGCCCCTCTGGGTACAGGCGGGGCGATCCGTCAGGCCTGTGGATTGTCGGTTGAAAAGACGGTACTGATCCTCAATGGCGATACCTTCTTCCGGATCGGGCTGAAAGCGCTGTCGGATTTTCATGAAGAAAAACGCGCTGATTGCAGTCTTTGTCTGAGGCCTATGGAGAATTTCGACCGGTTTGGCGTAGTAGAACTGGATGACGAGGCGCGCGTAACGAAGTTCCGTGAGAAGCAATATTATCCAACCGGGCTGATCAATGGTGGGGTCTATGCGCTGGACAGAGCCGCTTTTATGGGAGAGGAATGGCCGCCGGTATTTTCCTTTGAAAAGGATTATCTGGAGCCTGCGACGGGGGGCGGGGGGCTATTCGGGCTGGTGCAGCCAGCCTATTTTATCGACATCGGCATTCCCGAAGATTACCGGCGGATACAAGAAGAATTCAACAACCTATCATGATCTATAGAAGTAAAGCGCCTTTACGCATCGGATTGGCCGGTGGCGGGACCGATGTAAGTCCTTACAGCGATCTATACGGAGGGGCCATCCTCAATGCAACCTTATCCCTGTATGCGCATGCCAGCATTGAACCTTTGGAAGACGATACGATCATCCTGCAGGGGCTTGACCGGAGGGAAGAAGTACGTTTTGAAGACGGGGCCCGACTGGCCTCGCTGCCTATCGACGGCAGACTTGACCTGCTGAAAGGAGTCTACAACCGTATCCGCAAGGACTATGGATGGAGTGCCAAGGGTTTCCGACTGTCCACTTTTGTCGACGTGCCGGCCGGTTCAGGGCTGGGAACTTCTTCCACTTTGGTGGTAGCGATCGTCGGCGCCTTTATGGAAATGCTGCGATTACCGCTGGGGGAATACGATATGGCGCATCTCGCTTATGACATTGAAAGGAGAGAGCTGAAGATGGCAGGAGGAAAACAGGACCAGTATGCGGCCACCTTCGGCGGGGTCAACTACATGGAATTCTATAAGGACGATAAGGTCATCGTCAATCCTCTGCGGGTGAAACAGCAGCACCTGTTCGAATTGGAAAATAACCTCTTGTTATATTATACGGCTACAAGCCGGGAGTCAGCGAAGATCATCGAGGTCCAGAGCCGGAATGTGACTGATAAGAAGGAATCGTCTATCGAGGCGATGCACCAGTTGAAGACCCAGGCTCAGCTGATGAAGGAAGCCCTGCTAACAGGCCGGATCCATCAGATCGGGGAGATCCTGGATTTCGGCTTTCGTCAGAAACAGAAGATGGCGGAGGGGATTTCCAATGCCTTTATCGACAACATTTACGAGGAAGCTAAAAAGGCGGGCGCCACAGGTGGAAAGATCTCGGGCGCAGGTGGCGGGGGGTTCATGACCTTTTACTGTCCGGGTATCTCCAAATACGGCGTTATAGAGGTCCTCAATAAGTTGGGCGGTCATTGCAGGCCTTATCAGTTCACAGGGCATGGATTAACGACCTGGACGATGTGAGTTTTGCGCCTTAGGCCTTCGGCCGGGAAGTTTGTTTACCTTTGGCTATGCCTACGCAAGAGAAACCCAGTCTTATCTGGAGTATGTTCACGATGAAATGTCCGCGGTGCCGCCGGGGGCATATGTTTTCCCAACCCAATCCCTGGAAATTCGGTCAGATCCTGACCATGCCGGATACGTGTCCCGAATGCGGTCAGCCTTTCGAGATGGAGGTAGGCTTTTGGTATGGGACAGGATACGTCAGCTATGGGCTGTCCTTTTTACTTTCGGTTGCGACCTTTATCGTGTGGTGGATGCTGATCGGGATCTCGACGGAAGACAACCGGTTTTTCTGGTGGATGGGTTTGAATGCAGTATTTCTCGTCGTTATACAGCCCTGGCTGATGCGGCTGAGCCGCGTGGTCTGGATCTATATTTTTGTTACTTATGATCCGGATTACAAGCAGACCGAGGTGAAAAAATTCGATTACGAGACGGAAAGTTATTACCGGCCCAAATCGCAGGATGGCGAAGGAAATGGACAATAAAAAACCGTCCGTAGTAAGCGGACGGCTGTAAAAAAACCTATTGATAGGGTTAGTATCGAGAATCTAACGTTAAAAGGAGAATATTATTATATATATAGCGGGGGCCGGGCTGTTATTATTTCTTCAGAACGATCGTGAATATTGATCCCTCGCCGAGCGTGCTTTCGCAGGTAATCTTTCCCTTGAGCTCTTCACAGATACGTTTGACGATAGCAAGGCCCAGGCCGGTTGAAGCCTCACCATTAGTTGGCTGGGATGATATCTTGCTATATTTGGAAAAAAGATGGGGCAGTTCGTCGGGCTGGATACCCACCCCTTCATCGCGTATTTTGATACTGACAGCATCTTTTTCTTCGCTGACACTCATCCATACATTTTTTCCGGCGGCCGTATATTTGATCGCATTGGACAACAGGTTGTCCAACATACGTCCCAGCAGTTGTCGGTCGCTAAGAAAATAAAGGGACCGGTTGGGGCAATCCAGGTGGAGTTGGATATTCTTGGTGGCGGCGACAGGAGTAAAATTATCCAGGCGCCATTCAGCGAAGATGCGCAGGTCGAGATTTTCCAGCTGTAACTTATTCTGGTTGGTCTCGGCCTTTTCTACGTCGAGGATGTGACGGATCAGCTTTTCTCCATATTGGGTGGCCTGGGCTATGCGATCGAGCGCTTTGCGTTGTGAATCGCTGAGATTATCCTGTTCGCTCTGCAATAGCTGCTGCCACATGCCGATGCTGGCAAAGGGGGTACTAAGATCGTGAGAGACGATGCTGATCAGGGAGTTCTTTTCTTCATTCAATTCCGATAGGCGTTCGTTTTGCCGGACGAACAGATCGTTACTAGCCTGCAGCTGTCTGTTGGCCTTACGTTTGACAATAAAGGCCATGGCGGCTGCGATGGCAATGAGCAACAGGCTGACAGCCATGACCATCATGATCCGGTTGTGGAATTTCTGCTGGGCAATCTCTGACTGCAAAAGGAGTTTTTCGTTTTCTCTTTCCCGGGTCTCATATTTTTTTTCCAGCTCGGCTATCGACTTGTAGGTCTCGCCGTTGACCAGTGCAGTGTCCAGCGCATACCAATTGCCCTGGTATTCCCAGGCTTTTTTGTAATCGCCGCGGTGTTGGGCCAGCTTGGCCAGGATCTGGTAACTATCGGATTCTTTGCTTTTCGAATCTAACTGGCGGGCAAGCTGCAATGCCATGTCGCCATATTTGGCGGCAGAGTCATAGGCCCCTGCCTCGGTATAGGCATCGGCCATGTTGAGCACATCGAGCCATACATCGGCCTGCCGGGATGGGGACTGGCTGACGAGATGATGGTTGTAATTATCCCGGAAGTAGACGATAGCCTGGGCGAACTCCTTCAGGTAATAATAGGTATTGCCCATGTTATTGTACAGGTCGTCCAGGTCAAATTTCCCTTTTGCTTCCAGCGGCTTGCCGATACGAAGCCCTTCCTTCAACAGCAGCAGGGCGCTATCATAAAGGCCGAGGCGGTCATAGATGGCGCCGAGGTTGATATAGGAGGTCACCAGCGAACCGGCATCTCCCAGCTGCCGGTCCAGGCGGACGCATTCCTGGTAGATATCTTTTGCCTTTTCGGGTTCTTTCATATCTGAAGTGTACACCGCTGCCAGGTCAGCCAGGGCCTCGGTCTGGTGCTCGATGTAGCCAGGTTTACGCGCAGCGTCGAGCGCCTGCATATAGTAATCGATGGCGCGGGGATAATTCGCTTTGTTCTCAAAATACCAGCCGCGAAGACGCAAGGACATGAATTTGGCTGCAGGGTATTGGCCTTTCTGATCAATCTGCTGCATGTAGTCAGCATAATATTCGATGGAGTCGATGCGGGCCTCCGTCAATTTCATCGCGTAATAATAAGTATGCCGGATGCTATTGGTGTCCACCTGGCCAGCGGCAGACAAGGCGATTGATAGGAGCAGTAGGGATAGTAGACGCTTCACGGGAAGATCGTTCATTTTGACCAAGATACTGATCTTTCCGGCTAATCGGTTAGATTATTACGCAGGGCGAACTTAACCAGGCCCACGGTATTGTTGACGCCCAATTTGGCGATGAGGTTTTTGCGGTGTGTCTCTACGGTGCTTACGCTAAGAAATAGTTTGCCTGCAATTTCGGCATTGCTATATTCTTTGCAGATGAGACGAAGTACTTCCAACTCACGCCGGGAAAGGATCTCGTCAATCTGTTTGTCTTCGATAGTAATGGTATGGCGGAAATCTTCGTCCCGGTCACCGATATGAATGTCTTTGCTGAAATAATTGCCGCCGTTCTGTACGGACCGAAGCGCGCCCACGAGTTCCTCCAGGGAAGCGTTCTTCAGGACATAGCCCTGGATATTGTACTTAGCAAGCTTGTGTACATAGCGGGTGCCTCGCAGCAGGGTGAGATAGATGATGCGCAGGTCGGGATGACTGGCCCTGATCTGTTGCACTATCTCTTCCTCCGCCATATCGGGAAGATAGACGTCGAGCAATAAGATATCCGCGTTCAATCCTTCTTTGATCCGATCAAGAAGCTGTTTACCCGATGTAGCAGTGCCTATTACTTCTATGTCCTCCTGCTTGTTCAACAATAAGGCCAGCCCCTCTAAGTATATTTCATGATCATCGATAATAAAAACTCGAATCATGTTGGTTTAATAGATTCCGTAAGTATTTCAACTACAGGGCAAGTTAAAACTATTTATGATATGTGCACTAAAAAGACCCCTTAAAAAGAGGCCTTTCCCGAAAATGAGTGGATGTTCAGACATCAATTAAGATTTTCGATAATACCTGCGATGCCCTGGCCGCCCCCAACACAAGCGGTGACGATACCATATTTCTTATTGAGCCGTTTCATATCATGGACCAACTGGACGGTCAATTTACAGCCGGTACAGCCCAGGGGATGTCCCAGGGCAATGGCGCCGCCATTGATATTGACGATGGCAGGGTTGAGTTCGAGTCGGCGGATGACAGCAAGGGCCTGTGAGGCAAAGGCTTCATTCAGCTCTACCAGGTCGATCTGGCCCAGGTTCATGCCGGCTTGCTTTAAGGCTTTGGGGACTGCTTCTACCGGGCCAATGCCCATGATACGGGGATGAACACCGGCGCTGGCGCAGGCGACCAGGCGGGCAATGGGTTGGAGGCCGAGCTCTTTGACCATTTTTTCACCCATGACGATGACGAAGGCTGATCCGTCGCTGGTCTGGGAGGAATTACCGGCTGTGATGCAGCCGCCGGCGGCAAAGACGGGTTTCAGCTTCGCCAGGGCTTCCAGCGAAGTATCGGCCCGGGGGCCTTCATCGGTATCCACAGTAAAGGTCCTTTTCTGGCGGCGTCCTTTCTCGTCGACATAGACTTCCTCGACGGGGAGTGGCAGGATGCCGTCCTTGAAATAGCCGTTCTTAATGGCATTGATGGCCTTTTGATGGGAGGCATACGAGAACTGGTCCTGGTCTTCACGACTAACATTAAATTCTTTGGCGACGGCCTCGGCAGTGAGGCCCATGTTGAGGTAGTAATCGGGCTCATCGGAGGCGATGGAATAGGCCGGTACTGTCTTCCATCCGGCCTGTGGCACCATCGTCATGCTTTCCGTACCGCCGGCGATGATACAATCTGCCATTCCGCTGCGGATCTTGGCTGTCGCCATGGCGATCGTCTCCAGACCACTGGCGCAATAGCGGTTGACGGTGACACCGGGTGCGTGGATACCGACTGCCCGGGCGGCGATGATGCGGCCGACCTGTAGCCCCTGTTCGGCTTCGGGAACGGCATTGCCGACGATGACGTCGTCCACACGGAGCGGGTCAAGCTGGGGGACGGAGGCCAGCAGGCTTTTGATGACAGTGATAGCCATGTCATCCGGACGGTAGAAGCGGAGTTTGCCTCTTTTGGATTTTCCGACGGCGGTGCGGTAACCGGCGACGATATATGCTTCCTGCATAGTGATAATGTTTTAGTTGTTTATGCAACTTCCTTATCAAAGATAAGAATTTTTTGTGGATACGTATCTTCGTGGCATGTATAAGTTCCTGCGCTCGATTTTGTTCATTTTTCCTCCGGAAGGAGTACATCATTTTTCGATGAAGGGCCTGAGGTTGTTATGTAGCTGGGGTCCGACGCGGTGGTTGGTGACATGGAGTTGCCGGCCGGAGAGTGATGTTACGGAGCGGGAGGTTTTCGGACTGACTTTTCCGAACGCGGTGGGGTTGGGTGCGGGGTTTGACAAAAATGCATTGTATTTACGGGAACTGGCTGCGCTGGGTTTTGGATTTGTGGAGATCGGGACGGTGACACCTTTAGCGCAAGGTGGTAATGAGCAGCCGAGGTTGTTCAGGTTGCCGCAGGACCAGGCGTTGATTAACCGGATGGGGTTTAATAATGATGGCGCGGGGATGATTGCTGAGCGGTTGAGGGTTTGGCGGGCGGGTGCGGGGCGGCGCCAGGGGCAGGCGGCGGGGCAGCTTTCGGGCCGCGGTCCGGGGCAGGCGGCCAGGTTGATCGTGGGGGGGAATATCGGGAAGAACAAGGTCACGCCGAATGAGGAGGCGTGGAAGGACTATGAGATCTGTTTTCGGGCTTTATATGAATACGTGGATTATTTTGTCGTGAATGTGAGTTCGCCAAATACGCCGGGGTTGAGGGCGTTGCAGGATAAGGATGCGTTGCGGCAGATATTGACCAATCTGCAAAGGGTTGGCGACGAGTTGGCTGGGCCGCATGGGCCGCGGCCTTTGCTGCTGAAAATTGCGCCCGATCTGAACCAGCAACAGCTGGATGATGTGATTGCTTTGGCATTGGAGATCCGGCTGGATGGGTTGGTGGCTACGAATACGACCATCAGCCGGGAAGGGTTGGTGACGGCGGCGGAGCGGCTCGAGGCCATTGGAGCAGGCGGATTGAGTGGAGCGCCATTACGCCATCGGGCGACTGAAGTGGTGCGTTATCTGTGCGGGCGACTGGCGGGCCGCATTCCGGTGATTGCTTCCGGAGGCATTTTTACGGCTGTAGATGCGCGGGAGAAGATGAATGCCGGGGCGGCGTTGGTGCAGGTGTGGACGGGGTTTATTTATGAAGGACCTTTTATCGTGGGGAGAATTTGCCGGGAACTTCCGGCGGGAGGCGTTCAATAATAATCAAAGGAAAGGTTTAATGATTAATGGCAGTGAGCCAATAAGTCTTAGGGATCAGGGATATACAAATTATACTGTCTTCAATAAAAAAACAATCAGTCTAAAGATAATAGAAGAATAGTGAATATAAAGCTCCATTTGATATCCGTGCAGATTTGTCGCTTTATAGTGTCGATAATGGCCATAAACGTGACTTAGTTGTGAATCAACACAATCATTATCTTCGCCCTTCCTAACTCACAGCCCATGCATGGATTGTTCAACCTGGCATCTCTCGTCAGCCTTCTCACGCTGGTGACGCTCGAGATCGTGCTGGGGATCGATAACGTGATCTTTGTCTCCATTCTCATCATCCGGCTGCCGGCAGCACGGCGGCTGGATGCCCGGCGGGTCTGGATGATTGCCGGGATACTGATCCGGTCAGGGCTGTTGCTGTGCCTGGGGTCACTGGTGGCGAGAGGCAACAGGGTGTTGTTCTCTGTGGCCGGGTATGGGTTCAGCATCCACGACCTGATCCTGCTGGCGGGGGGGCTGTTCCTACTTTACAAGACGGTGGGCGAGCTGCATAACAAATTGGAAGGTGACAAAGGGACAGAGATGACCAGTGGTGAGGGAGAGCAGGTAGCGGACAACCCGGAGGCAACGGGTGGCTCTTTTTGGGCTATTGCCTGGCAGATTGTGCTGGTAGACACTGTTTTTTCTCTTGACAGCATTATCACCGCCATCGGGCTGGCGCAGCAAGTGGCTATCATGATCACGGCTGTTGTCATCGCCATGATCATCATGTTCTTTTTCTCCGGGACAATCGCCGATTTCATCAATCGCCGTCCCACACTGAAGGTGCTGGCCCTCTCCTTCCTGCTGATGGTCGGGTTCAGTCTGTTGTTTGACGGATTAGAGCCTATCCACCACACGCACATTGCCAAAGGCTATATTTATTTCTCCATGGCTTTTGCCTTCGGGGTGGAACTGCTGAACAACGGGATCAAAAAGAAAGCGGCCAAAAGAGGAATTCCGCACAAAAAATAGGGGAAAAATTTTTACATTAGGGTACTAATACTTCATCGTATGGCTACCACCGATCCCCGCACCGACGCCTATATCCAGGGCTCTGCCGACTTTGCCAGGCCCATTCTTGAACATCTGCGCAAGCTCATTCACAAGGCGTGTCCCGGCGTCGTTGAAACCATCAAATGGAGCAGGCCTTTCTTCGAGTATGAAGGCGGTATGCTGTGTCATATTTCCGCTTTTAAGCAGCACTGCGCCGTCGGGTTCTGGAATGCGCCGCTGTTGAAAGATCCGGCGGGTGTCCTGCATATAAAGGACAGGAATGCCATGGGGCATTTAGACCGGATCACTTCACTGAAAGACCTGCCGGCGGACAAGATCCTGATCGCATTGATCAAGGAAGCCGCCACACTAAATGAACAAGGGGTGAAGAAGCCGGCTCCGGTCAAGAAACAGCCGAAAGCGCCATTACCAGTACCCCCTGCTTTAGCGTCAGCGCTGAAGAAAAACAAAAAGGCAGGCGAAACCTTTGCAGCCTTTCCGCCTTCCCACCGACGCGAATATATCGAATGGATCACGGAAGCGAAGACGGATGAGACGCAAAACAAGCGTATCGCTACCACGCTGGAATGGCTGACGGAAGGAAAATCCAGGAACTGGAAGTATGAGAAGAAGTAGGTCACCTCATCACCCGATGCAAAGCAGAGTGGCGGCTACTACTCCGGCCGTCTCCGTCCGCAGGCGGTTTTCTCCCAATGTTACCGGTACAAATCCTTCTTTCAAGGCTGACGCTATTTCCGCAGGGGAAAAATCTCCTTCGGGCCCGATGAGGATCAATGATGACATGGCGGGCGATGGCGTGGGCGCACCGGTGGGTAGGTCGGCGAGGGTTATTTGACGGCGGCGCCAGGCAGCCAGGTCTTCGGTCGGGCGGGGTTCTTCCAGGCAATGGGCGATCAGGCGGTGGGTATAATCAACCGCACCGAGCCATTGAACGAAGGGGGTTGGCGCCCGGAGGACCGGCAGCCAGGTTTGCTGAGATTGCAGCAGGGCGCTGACCAGGATATGCTGCAGGCGATCCTGGCGGGTGTGCTGACGTTCGGTACGTTCGCAGATCAGGGGGATGATCTCGGTGACGCCGATCTCCGTTGCTTTCTCCAGGAACCATTCAAAGCGGGAAGCGTTCTTCAGTGGCGAAATGGCAATGGAAACTTTTTGACTTTTGGGCGGAAGGGTGGATACCGATTGGATTTTGACGACACATTTCTTTTTATGGTCGTGCAGGACCGCCGCCGCCAGCAGGGCTCCTTTTCCGTCGGTTAACTGCAGCGGATCACCGATTTTCATCCGCAGGACCTGGATGGCATGGCGGGAGTTGTCTTCATCTAACACAACTTCTTGCTGTTCAGTACTGTATGTAGTGATATAAAAAAGGGGGGCTGTCATGAGGGCTTGCAAATTACCATTTAGTTTATTAATTTGTCTGAATGAAAAACACCTACCCTTCCCTGCTAGACAGGGTCCAATCCATCCTGATCGACGTTGTCTTCATCGTCACGCTGATGTTTATTTTTTCCGCGGTCCTGGATAAATTCGACAGTCCGCCCGACTGGGTCCGAGGGGCCTTATTTTTGGGGATCTGGGGCCTCTATGAACCCCTGTGCGTCTCGATTGGCTGTACCGTGGGCCAGTATCTCAAAGGAATCCGTGTTAAGAGCCATGACAATCCCAATCGCCGGATCAATTTTTTTGCCTCCTTCATCCGTTATGTGCTGAAAACTTTACTGGGCTGGATCTCCTTCCTGACCATCACCCGCAACACGGAGAGAAGGGCGATTCATGACCTGGTATCGGGCAGCGTCATGGTCAGGCATACCGAGGCGGCTTATCATAAGCTGGCGATCCCGGACATCGACTGATTATACGGATCAGAACGGCGTTTCATCGTCGTCCATCGGCAGGTCTTTCATCCGGCTGCCGGCCTGGATGTATAGCTTTCCCCCGCCAGCGCCGCCTTCATTATCCTGTACGGGCTTCCAACTACCGCCGGTCGGCATACCGATACCGCCGAAGTCGTCGTCGCCATATTCGGTGAATTTCTGGATATGGAGGAGGGCCCTGAGCTTGATGGTTTCAAGAGAGCCATTACGGTGCTTGGCGATCTTGACGTGCGTCTCGCCTTTATTGCTTTCGCCCATCTCGTTGGCGGTGATACCATAGTATTCCGGGCGGTACAGGAACATGACCATATCGGCGTCCTGTTCGATAGCACCCGATTCCCGAAGGTCACTCAGTTGGGGGATCTTCTCCCCTTCCTTCCTGGATTCCACGGCACGGGAGAGCTGGGAAAGAGCGATAATAGGCACCTGCAGTTCCTTAGCGAGCCCTTTGAGATCGCGCGAAATGCGGCTGATCTCCTGCTCGCGGTTGCCGTTTTTGTTATCGCCGGCGCCGCTCATCAGCTGCAGATAGTCAATAATGATAAAACCGACATTGTGTTTGTTCTTCAACCTCCGGCATTTGGCACGCAACTCGAAGATATTGAGCGCCGGGGTATCGTCGATGAAGATCGGGGCTTTAGCCAGCCTGTCGATCCCCTTCTTGTACAATTGTTTCATTTCATGTTCTTCCAGCCTGCCCCGGGCGATCTTTTCCATTAAGATCTCGCTCTCGGCGCTGAGGATACGCTGGACAAGCTGAGCGGAGCCCATTTCCAAGCTGAAGAAGGCGACAGGAGTGGGCTTGGTCGGATGAAGGGCGGCATTCCGGGCCAGGTTGAGCGCGAAGGCCGTTTTACCGACGGCGGGCCGGGCTGCAAGGATAACCAGATCGGTAGGTTGCCAGCCATAGGTGATTTTGTCCAGGCTGGGAAAGCCGCTGGGTACGCCGGTGATCTCGTCCTGTTTATGCCGGAGGTCTTCGATCCTTGCGATAGTCTTGACCAGGACGGTGTCGATGCTGTCAAAGTTCTTGCGAAGGTGATTATTGGTAATCTCGAAAAGCTTGCTTTCCGCGTCATCCAGCAGGTCGAACACGTCGGTGCTGTCTTCGTAGGCGTCGCCGATGATCTCGCCGCTGATGCGGATCAGTTCGCGCTGAATGAATTTCTGCAGGATGATGCGGGAGTGCGTCTCGATATTGGCGGAAGAGACGACGGCATTCGTGAGTTTGGTCACGTAATAGGGACCGCCGATGATCTCTAACTCCTGTCTGAATTTCAATTCTTCCACGACGGTGAGGATGTCGATCGGCTGGCTTTTCTGGGCCAGGCCCTGCATGGCGCGGTAGATGCGCTGGTGCCCTTCCACGTAGAAACATTCCGGCTTGAGGATTTCGACCACAGTGTCGAACGCACTCTTTTCCAACATTATAGCTCCTAAAACAGCCTCTTCCAGTTCCTTGGCCTGGGGAGGGACTTTGCCGTATACCATGGTGCTAAGGTCCACTGAAGGCTTGCGCCTTACTTTGCTGCGGTCCTTATTCAAATTCAGGTTAGTAAGATCCATATGAGTAAACCGTCCAGAAAAACAATTAAAAAATAGGGTTGTCGAGTATTCAAATGTCCCGTTGCGGGGACTGGGCTCATCGGGTTAGTTTTCGGCTATGCTGGCTATGCTTTTATTAAGATATTGTTACTTCAACATGAACAGAATGTTACCCCTTTGAGTCAGGAGGGCGAATATAAAGCTAGCGATCTTCACCATACTGATTTTTCTTTTTCAATATTTATTCTATAGAAATCCACGAGGTTATTCACAGTTTTTGCCAGTTTTCACACACTACCTGCCGAGCTATCCACAATTTAAAAAAGTTTTCAGCTTTTTCCCGGTTTAAATTCACACCGTCTGTGCACAAAGATTTAGGGATAAATATTTTGCCAGGATAGTGAAACTACAGAATGCCATTTGGCAGCGTTTGGTGGGAATTTTGATGCAAAAAAAGCAGGCCGGCGCTGCTTTTTAGCCTATCGCCGGCCTGTTCCGATGCCTATCTGATGAAATTATGGTGATGGAGGCGTCCCTGTCTTACTGTTGCGGGTTGTCATTTTTCGGAATAGGCTTTTTCTTCGGCGGAACCTTTTTGGATGCGGGTTTCGGCGGAGTGTTCCTGGTTAGCGGTTGGGCCGGATGTCCGGCTGTGGTGGCGGCAGGGCGGTTGAAATTCTGGCCCTGCGGGGCGCTGGCGGTTGTGGCGGGTGGCTTGGGTGCAGTCTGCAGAACCGGCGCCGTGCCGGTATTGCCTTGTGCAGGCGGGTTCGGCCTGCCGGTCCCGGCCGGTTGCCCGGCATTGCCAGAAGGCGTTGTATTAGATGGAGTTACAACCGTCCTATTGTTGACATTGTTGTTTGTGGGGTTGGTTGGGTTCTCGTTGCGGTTGTTATTGTTGTTGGGCGTTGTGCTGTTCGGCGTCGGGTTATTCGGGTGATTGTAGACCATCGTATTCACCGGTCTTACATTGGTAAGGGCCTGAACATGCGGAGGTATGGGCTTGGCGGCGGATGCGCTGTTGCCCTGCTGAGCCGCATTGACTTTGGGACGGTAAATCGTCAGTCCGCCGCCAGCCGTGCTTTCGCCCGGTGTACTGCTCTCTCTCAATGGCACTGGCCTCAACGGAGTACCGGTAACCCTGGACACTTCAGCGGGATCGGGGCCGCCCGCATAATTATTGACCGTGACGTGGTTGTTGGTCACATTGTTGTTGACAATGGTGGTATTATTGACCGTATTGTTCACAATGGTCGTGTTGTGGATGACGGTGGTGTTGTTGATAATGGTCACATTCTGCTGTTCGCTGACATAGTAGTTGTTGACATGCGGGCTGGTCACATATTGCTGGGGAACGAAGCACCAGTAATGAGCGGGGGGGTTATAGCCGCCACCGGAGGACACGCTGATGCTGACGCTGGGACCAAGCGGCGCCCAGCCATAATAGTCGGAGCTTTGCCGCCAGCTGACCCAGGCCGGCGCCCATTCATTTCCCGGGATCCACATCCAGCCATAACCGTCTTCAAAGAACCAGCGGCCATAGTGGAAGGTGGCCCATCCCCAGGGATAATTAGAAGCCCAGGTCCAGCCGCCGTCAGTATACACCCAGTTGCCGTTGGTGGCATAGGGTTTGAAATCGGGTCCGACATTGGGCATCCACACGTAGCCGTATTGCGGATAATCGATCCACTGGCCATAGGGGCTCAGGGCGTCGTAAAAAGATTGATAGGATACTTCGGGGGCGGGAGGAGGTGGAGGGGGCGGCGCCTGAGGGGCTGTTTCTACCACGACATGGGTGGGGCCACAGGCATTCAGGAAAAGGGAGGCAAAGGCAATCCCTGCATAAATAATAAGTTTACGCATACAACAATTTTTAGGAGGTTTTTAGATAGTAGTAGGTTCTTAAGTCTTATCTGTTACTCTAGCATTATCCGTGCAAATTATCACTCTTCTTAACATATTAACAATTGATTATTAAAAATCTGAACCGTTAAAATATAGAAAGCGCCCGCCATTGAGGCCAACGGGGTGGCTGGTAAATATTGTTGGGCGGAACAGTTATCTTTGCGATTTAGGTCCCTTTCAGGACGTGTATATAAATTTAAAACCCAGGAATTCTTGTCATGACCATTAGTTATCGTTGGCTGAGTGATTATTTGCCGGTAAAGATCGAGCCGGAGCGGCTTTCCAAAATCCTGACGTCTGTCGGGCTGGAGGTGGAAGGCATGGAAAAATACGAATCTGTAAAAGGGGGATTGAAGGGGCTGGTAATCGGGGAAGTGCTGGAATGCAGTCCGCATCCCAATGCGGACAAGCTGAAGATTACACGGGTGGCTGTGGGAGATCAAGAACCTTTATCCATCGTCTGTGGTGCGGCGAATGTGGCGGCGGGCCAGAAGGTCATCGTAGCGCTCCCGGGCACGACGATTTATCCGGTAAAGGGAGATCCGATCATGCTGAAGGTGGCGAAGATCAGGGGTGTGGAGAGTCATGGGATGATCTGTGCTGAAGATGAGATCGGTCTGGGGGAGAGCCATGCCGGTATCATGGTACTACCTGACAAGGCAAAGGTGGGAACGCCGGCGGCGACCTGGTTTCAGTCGGATCTGTATGAAGACTACCGGATAGAGATCGGTTTGACGCCGAACCATATGGATGCCATGAGCCACTGGGGAGTAGCGCGGGATGTCTGTGCGTGGTTGTCGCATCATGAAAACAAAGAATATCGTCCGAAGCAGCCTTCCCTGAATGCCTTCAGGGTGGACAATAACAGTCTGCCGGTAGCGGTCAGCATACAGAATACAAAGTCGTGCGAGCGTTATTCCGGCATTACCATCAAAGGCATTACTATCCGGGAATCTCCACGGTGGATGCAGGATAAGTTAAAGGCGATCGGAATCCGGTCGATCAACAATATCGTCGACATCACCAATTTCGTTCTCCATGAAATGGGACAGCCGTTACATGCTTTTGATCTCGACGCTATCAAAGGGTATAAGATCATAGTGAAAAATTTGCCGGAAGGAACTCCCTTTGTAACGCTGGACGGAAAGGAAAGACTGTTATCGGCGGAAGACCTGATGATTTGCAATCCGGAGGAAGGGATGGCTATTGCGGGTATATTCGGTGGGCTGCACAGCGGGATCGGCGATTCCACCAAAGATATTTTCCTGGAAAGCGCGTGGTTCAACCCTATCGATATCCGCAAGACTTCGTTCCGTCATGGGCTGCGTACGGATGCTGCTACGCATTTCGAGAAGGGGATGGATATTTCGGGGACGGTGAATGCCCTGAAGAGGGCTGCCCTGCTGATCAAAGAACTGGCAGGAGGCGAGATCGCTTCTGAGATCGTGGATGTATATCCCGATCCGAAGAATAAGACCCAGGTCATATTAAAGCATCATTACCTGAAGAAGCTGAGCGGGAAGAATTATCACCAGGATTCGGTGAAAAATATCCTGCTGAGCCTGGGATTCGAGATCATCAAGGAAGGGATCGATGCCATTCATGTGGCTGTACCCTGGCATAAGCCTGACATCTCCCTGCCGGCGGATATCGTGGAAGAGATCATGCGAATAGATGGATTGGACAATATCCAGATCCCGGCTGCCATTATGATCTCTCCTTCAGTCGAGAACAATCCTTCGCAGGCAGCTTGGAAATCCGCCGTAGCCAGCTGGCTGGTGGGGCAGGGTTTCAATGAGATCCTGACCAATTCCATTACGAACAGCGCCTACTTCAATGACAAGGAGTTGGAGACGGCTGTCAAAATGATTAACAACCTCAGTGCAGAGTTGAATATCCTGCGGCCTTCCCTGCTGGAGACCGGCCTTGAGCCGATTGCCTACAACCTCAATCGCAAGAGCAGCCAGCTGCGGTTCTTCGAGTTTGGTAAAAGCTATAGTACTTCCGGCGTGGGTCAATATACGGAGACCAACCATCTTTGTTTGTATCTCACAGGGCCGCTGCGGGAAGATTCATGGAAGGGTGAAGGGGCGCCGGTAGATTTCTATTACCTGAAAGGGTTGTGTGAAAGGTTGCTGCCGATCGTAGGACTGACAGTGCCCGACTGGAGCACGCTGCAGCATCCCAAGTTATCATTGGGGATGGCCATGGTGGCCAATGGCCGGACCGTACTGGAAGCCGGAGCGGTAAGCCCTGCCCTGCTGAAGCCATTCGACTGCCGGCAAGATGTTTTCTTTGCCGACTTTCAATGGGATCACCTGATGGAGCTGGCAGCAGGCCGCCCGATCGAATTCAGGGAATTGGCCCGGCAATTGCCGGTCAACAGGGACCTGGCGGTTATCGTGGGCCAATCGTTACCCTATCATGAAGTGGAAAGAGCCGTACGTGGGACCAGGCTCGATAAGTTGCGGGAAGTAAAGCTTTTCGATATATTTGAAAGTGAGAAGCTGGGACCAGGCAAGAAATCGCTGGCCCTGAGCCTGACGTTCCTGGATGAGGAAAAGACGCTGACGGATAAGGAGATTGACGGAATGATGAGCCGGATCATGGGAGCCCTGGAAAAAGAAGTGCAGGCGGAGATCAGGAAATAATTGGTATGAGTGAAGATATGCATGAGGCAGGTCGCCCGCCTGTCGCCCCGGATGGCGAGGGGACGGAAGTGGAAGGGCAGATCAGGAGAATATCGGATAAGCTGCAGCTATTGCTGAAACAGCGTGACCTTCTGTTGAAGGAAAATGGGAAATTGAAAGATGAGCTGCGCAAGTCGCGGGAAGAGCATTCCGATAAAGCCAGACGGTTAGAGCAATTACAGCAGCAGGTAGAGATATTAGGCGTAACGAAAGCGGCTATGAGTGAAGGGGAAAAAAAGGAGTTAGAAAAAAGGCTTGGCCAGTACATCCGGGAAATTGACCGGTGCATTGCACTGTTGGGAGAATGAAACCGATCAGACTCTCTTGACCAACCGCATTTTCATTTCGTCCTGCCCACGGGATATTTCCAGTGTATATACACCATAAGGCAGATCGTTGAGGCCATTCCAGTCCAGCTCTTGCTGGTCTTTTTCTACCTCGGTCTCGAGAGCGCTGCAAACGATTCCGCAATCATCCCTTAGGACGGCGCGCAGCATAGCTTTTTGTGGTTCGCCAACCTGAAATGTCAGGTGGTCGATAAAAACAGGGGATTTGACTTTTAAGAACATGGCTGGTGTAGTTTTTAGATAGGGTATTGGTGTGCAAAAGTTAGATTTATATTAGGTACTGGATTAGCATAAAATGATCAAGAGCCGGTTAACCTTGTCCTCGTCACAATCTCCTGTGTATAAGGTGTGGATAAATTTAAAACAACTATTTGAGTTATGCAAGAATTAATGACAATTAATGTTGTGATAGGTGATCGCACCTACCGGATTAAGATAGAACAGCGGGATGAGGAGGTAGTCCGGCGCACTTTACGGACCATCAATGATAAAATTATTGAATATAAGACCCAGTTTGCGGGCCGGGATATGCAGGACTATATTGCCATGGTGCTATTGTGGTATGCAACCCAGGCTTCATCGGGAGGAGACCGGGCGGGAAGGCTTGGTACAGCCGCCATGGAGGCGCTCAGCCGGATGGAGCAACAATTGGATAAGGTGATATAAAGGTTAATTTTCCTATCTTCGCCAACTAACATAAAAACGGACTTATGGTTCGTTGATCGGAGGTCCATTTTTGCACAATGGCGCCGAGGGCTGCTTAAAGTCTGAAAGCCCGGAGGCGCCATTTACGGATGCGAATGGGAACCCGATTTATAATTACATGATTGTGAACGCTTTAAACTCAAGATTCAATGGAGGCTATTATAGCAGGGGCAATTGCCCTGGTGGTGGGAATTATCGCCGGGAAGTTCCTATTTGCAAAAAACACGACAAAAAAGGTTGAAGACGCAGAGCAGCAAGCCAAAAAGATTGTGAGTGATGCCCAGATCACCGCAGAAAACCTGAAAAAGGAAAAATTGCTGGAAGCCAAGGAAAAATTTGTCCAACTGAAGTCTGAACATGACAAGGAGGTGCTGGAAAAGAACAGGAGGGTGAACGACGGGGAGTCCAGGATCAAGCAGAAAGAGCAGGGTATCAATCAGAAGCTGGAAAATCTCGACAAGCAGGCCAAGGACAATGATACCATCAAGGAGAACCTGACCCGGCAGATAGAGGTCGTCAACCTGAAGCGGACTGAACTGGAAAAGCACCAGGAAGAGCATATCCGCCGCCTTGAAAAGATTGCCGCCCTGACAGCCGAAGAGGCCAGGAGCCAATTGATAGAAAGCCTCCGGCAGGAAACGCAGACGCGGGCCCTGGCCATGCAGCAGGAGATCATCGACGACGCCAAGCAAAAGGCCAATAAAGAGGCCCGGAAGATCATCATACAAAGCATCCAGCGGACCGCCGCGGAACAGGCCATCGAGAATTCCATTACCGTATTCAACCTGGAAAGTGACGAGATCAAGGGGCAGATCATCGGCCGTGAAGGGCGTAATATCCGGGCTATCGAAGCCGCTACGGGCGTAGACCTGATCGTCGATGACACTCCGGAAGCGATCGTCCTGTCCTCTTTTGACCCCCTCAGACGCGAGATCGCCCGGTTATCCCTGCAAAGGCTGGTGACCGATGGCCGTATCCATCCTGCCCGTATCGAGGAGATCGTAGAGAAAACGCGCAAGCAGATCGAGGAGCAGGTCATGGAGATTGGCGAGCGTACCGTGATCGAACTGGGTATCCATGGATTGCACAAGGAACTGGTGCGAATTGTAGGCAAAATGCGGTTTCGTTCGTCCTACGGGCAGAACCTCCTGATGCATAGCCGGGAAGTAGCCAATCTTTGCGGAATCATGGCTGCCGAATTAGGGATGAACCCCAAGTTGGCCAAAAGGGCGGGCTTATTGCACGATATCGGCAAGGTGCCGGATGAGGAAACCGAGCTGAGCCATGCCCTGCTGGGTATGAAACTGGCCGAAAAATACGGTGAGAACCCCGCGGTGGTGAATGCCATCGGCGCCCACCATGACGAGGTGGAAATGCAGTATGTGATTGCCCCCATCATCCAGGCCTGTGACGCCATCAGCGGCGCCCGGCCCGGCGCCCGGCGGGAGATCATGCAGCAATACCTGCAGCGTATCAAAGACCTCGAAAACCTGGCCCTGGCGTATCCAGGCGTAGAGAAGGCCTATGCTATCCAGGCGGGCCGCGAACTGCGGGTGATCGTGGAGGCCGATAAGGTGACCGACATGGACAGCGACAAGCTGAGCTTTGAGATTGCCCAGAAGATCCAGACGGAAATGACCTATCCGGGCCAGATCAAGGTGACGGTCATCCGGGAAAAGCGGGCTGTGAACGTGGCGAGATAATCCGCAGCCGCCGGGAAAATAGTGGCCGGAAACCGTGCCGGTTGGGAAAAAAGTTTGGATTATACACAGGATCTTGGTACCTTTGCCATCCTTAAAAAATGAAGTTATGAACGCTGCTGTAGCTTTTGTACACGAGCAACTGACGGGAAAAAAAGAGTTTCCGAAGTTCAAAGCCGGTGATAATGTCACCGTCAACTATAAGATCATTGAAGGCAACAAGGAGCGTATCCAGAGCTTCAAAGGCGACGTCCTCAAGCGTCAGGGCGAAGGACATACCGCCACCTTTACCGTACGGAAGATTTCCGACGGCGTAGGCGTAGAAAGGACTTTCCCCCTTTTCTCCCCGAATATCGAGTCCATCGAACTGAACAAGGTCGGCAGGGTACGGCGCGCCAAGCTGTATTTCCAACGCGAACGGAGCGGTAAGAGTGCCCGTATCAAGGAAAAGAGACAGGCAACGGAATAGTTTGATTTTCGTGAGTTTGATTTTCGTGGGATGTTTTCAGCATTTAGTGCCTAAGTGGCGGAATATTGACCCTATATGGGTACCGAATGTTAAATTAAATCCTGGTTATCGATTTTCTCGTATCTTTATGTCATAAAATTTTGTGTTATGGGAGACTTATTCAGTGGGCCGCACATTATCCTCATCCTGGCAGTTGTTCTTCTTTTATTCGGCGGTAAAAAAATTCCTGAACTGATGCGTGGTCTTGGCAGAGGCATCCGTGAATTTAAAGATGCAAAGGATAACGTACAAAGGGAATTGGAAGACGGCATGAAGGACGACCATAAAGTCAATACAACTTCGTCTACTCCGACATCAACTAACAAACCTGTATCGTCCGGTTCTTCCGTAAATAATTAAGATATTCTCGTACAGAGTAGAGAACCCCGCAACACGTTTTTTGCGGGGTTTTTCTTTTAAAGCCGCGGGACGCGGCTTGTCCGAAGGACAGAAATTAGCGCTTTGCCGGGAATGCGCTAATTTTACGGAAAGTGCATTTCCGGCACATATATTTGCAATACTTTTATACCCCGATGAGTGTTTTATCTTCTTTCACGAAAATTTTGAGGAGACGTCAGAAGGATGGATCGGCCGAAGAGATGTCTTTCGTCGAGCACCTGGACGTATTAAGATCGCATCTTTTCAGATCGGCTGTTGCCATAGCTGCCGGGGCTATCGTCATGGCGATATACAATAAGTTTATTGTAGAGCGGGTATTGATGGGCCCAACGAACAGCGATTTTGCCACCTATGTTTATCTTTGCAAGATCAGCCAGCAGCTGGGTCTCCACGGCGCGCTTTGCATGTCCGAGATCCATGTCAATATGCAGAATACCGAGGTAGCGGGCCAATTCAACATCTACTTCAATGTGATATTGATCGGCGGCTTTATACTGGCCTTTCCTTATGTGTTCTGGCAGTTCTGGAAATTTGCCAAGCCTGCGCTGACGGCGAAGGAATTGAAGAATACGCGGGGGGTGATCTTTTGGGTCTCTCTGCTGTTTTTCATCGGCATTCTTTTCGGGTACTTTATCGTTGTGCCATATACCGTCAACTTTTTCTCCAACTTTTCGCTCGATCCCAAAATCAAAAATATCTGGATGATCAGCAATTATTTCAATACGATCGTTCCTCTCATATTGGGTGCGGGTCTTGCTTTTCAGCTACCGCTCGTGATGTATTTCCTGGCGAAAATCGGGGTGGTCAGCGCAAGCTATCTACGCAGAGTGCGTAAGTACGCCATCCTGGTCATAGTAATTGTAGCGAGTATCTTCACTCCGCCTGATATGCTGAGCACTGTCGTTTGTTCCATTCCTTTGATGTTTTTATACGAGATCAGCATCCTGCTTTGTGTGAAGGAAGAAAAGCGGCAGAAACGGGATGAAATCCGCGAATGGCAATAAAGCCGATACCGAACAATGGAAAAGTTTACTTCGATACAGGATTACCATCACTTTTTGGCTTCAAATGCCGATGGGTGCAGTATGGCTGTCCGATATTATCTATCCCGGATCGAAGCGCATTCTCAGCTCAACGCCTACCTGGAGGTATTTGCCACAGAAGCCTTAGAGCGGGCGCAGTCGCTCGATGAGGAAAGGAGATCGGGTGTCGCGATAGGAAAGCTGCATGGGGTTGTCATTGCCCTGAAGGACGTTATCTCTTACAAGGATCATACATTGACGGCAGGTTCGCGGATCCTGTCGGGTTTCAAGGCTATCTATCATGCCACCGTCGTCGAAAAGCTGCTTGAAGAAGGGGCGATCATCATTGGAAGGAATAATTGCGACGAATTCGCCATGGGGTCCACCAATGAGAACTCGGCTTATGGGAAGGTGCTCAATGCCCGGGATCAGACGCGGGTGCCGGGGGGGTCTTCCGGCGGATCGGCAGTGGCGGTACAGGCCGATCTTTGCATGGTCAGCCTTGGCAGCGATACAGGCGGGTCTGTCCGTCAGCCGGCCGATTTCTGCGGCATTATAGGCCTGAAGCCCGGTTATGGGCGGATATCTCGCTATGGGTTGATCGCCTATGCCAGTTCGTTCGACCAGATAGGGATCTTTGGGCGGACCGTGCCGGATGTGGCCCGGGTGCTCGAGGTGATCTCGGGGCCCGATGCATTCGACAGTACAGTGGCAAGGTCTGCCGCCGGCGCAGGCGGGGTGACCGGGGATGGGACTCAGGGCGGAGATCCTTCCGGGGATGGGAAGGGAGCCATGAACCAGCCGGGGAAAGATGGCCACAACCGAAAATACCGGATCGCCTATTTTAAGGAAGGCCTGGACCATCCGGGGCTTGACCCGGAGATGCGGGAGGCCATCCTGGAGCGCCTGAGACAGTGGGCGTCAGCTGGCCACACTATACAAGCCATTGATTTTAAACTATTTGATTATATTGTCCCCGCCTATTACGTATTGACGACAGCGGAAGCCTCTTCTAACCTGGCCCGGTTCGACGGTGTCCGTTATGGCTATCGGACGGCCAGCAAAGACCTTGAATTAACAGAGTTTTACAAACGAACCCGTTCGGAGGGGTTCGGACGAGAGGTTAAGCGACGTATCTTATTGGGTACCTTTGTGTTAAGTGCCGGTTATTATGATGCGTACTTTACCAAGGCCCAGCAGGTGAGAAGATTGCTGGTAGAGCATACAGACCTGATATTCAATGACTTCGATATCCTTGTCCTCCCGACTTCCCCAACCACCGCCTTTCCCATCGGGGAAAAGATGAGTGATCCTATTGCTATGTATCTCGCTGATATATATACTGTTTACGCAAATCTGACCGGTATTCCCGGTATTTCCCTCCCGCTTTTTACCCACACAAATGGCATGCCTTTTGGTGTTCAAGCCATGACAAGTCGATTTAATGAATTATCTTTGCTTCAGTTCTCGCATCAGATGATGC
>Ga0302325_10004638_pt1 | contig 31637 bp, 31 predicted proteins | sample Palsa_T0_2_FD_201948 | JGI IMG/M metagenome (GOLD analysis project Ga0302325, IMG submission 201948) | Peat permafrost microbial communities from Stordalen Mire near Abisko, Sweden - Palsa_T0_2 | ecosystem: Environmental > Terrestrial > Soil > Palsa > Peat permafrost | place: Sweden: Abisko... | reverse complement strand
TTGGATCCTTAATATGGTTGCCAGTGTCCAAACAAAAACCGTTAAAATCATTCTCATTGCGCTGATGTTACTTATTCTTCGGATCACACTCCCTAATATCTCATCGCCTTCGCCAGATCTTTTAACAGCTTTATCCGCAGGGTACATTCTCATCCGGCTATTTTTATTAGCCAGAAAAAGCGACTTCCAGTTTTCGCGCGTTTTCATATTGTTTTTCATCCTTTTTTTTGTGGTTACCATTAAACTCACGCTGGCGCCTTTACTGTTGTTTTTGCCTTATCTATTGCTGAAATCTGGAGGTAAATTCTTGCACATGAAGACATTGGGCTTTATGGGAGTTCTATTCGTACTGATTATCATCCCCTGGTTAATCAGGAATTACCTGTTGAGCGGCTATTTTAATTATCCTTTGCCCTTTTCAGATTTTGGATCTTTGTCTCCTGATTGGAAGGTTCCCAGGGAAGTGATTAATCTTGATTATATAAATGCCAGATTCGAGCCATATCAATCAAAAAACATGAATGCAATTGTGAATAGTACGGTTGTACAAAGGACCAAAGAACTATTTGCTGGTTTCTTTTTTGAAGGGGAGCGGCATATTCTGAGGTGGGTTGAGGTGTTACTGGCTCTTTTTTCACCAGTATATTGGTTATTTATCCGGGCGAAAAAAATCTATTTTGCCCGGAGTCTCATGGAAGTTTGGGTTATTATTTATATCGCTTTCCTGATCTGGCTGATAAACGATCCTGAATACCGGTTCGGAGAAATCTATATTATATTTTGTTACGGTATTCCTTTTTTCCTCCTATTTAGCTATTTTTTCAACGATATCAGGAACAATATTTTTTATCTGGCGGCCCCTGCTTTTTTTGCCATTTTTTCCATCTATTTTGAGGTAAAGGCATTTAATTTTTATCAAACGTCTTATCCCTTTTCATTAAAAGATTGTTGGTGGCTTCCGTTAAAGAGCATTGATTATAAACCTGATCAGGCGGCATCCTTTACCTACATGCTTTTAAATGACGGCAAAACAAAAATATACCTGGGCGATAACCATCATCTATGCATTAACGCGCCTTCTCCTTGCATGCCCTGGTATTATGGTCAGATTGAAATGCGTGGTAAAGAAATGGAAGACGGGTTTCGCATTTCCAAAAATGGAGTGAATACTGATTTTTTTCGCAAATAGCTCCATAGAAACGCGGAAAAAATCATCAATTTCCTCTGAACAAGACATTAGTCAGGGCACATGAATAACATAGGTTACAACCCCCCATATAGAAAAATCGGCTCCTGAAGGATCTATATCTATTGGCGACAGGCGGTTAGTATCCGGCAACAGTCTAATCTTATTATAATTTTTTTCAAATCTTCTGATCAGCATTTCGCCATTTAGCATGGCAATAACGACTTTTCCATTCGATACTTTAAGTGACCGGTCCACGACTATCATATCCCCATCAAAAATACCTGCTCCAATCATCGCGTCCCCATTAACCCTCATAAAAAAGGTAGTTGCTTTATTGCCAATAAGGTACTCATTGAGGTCAAGACTTTTTTTCACTTCATTTTCATCATCAGCAGTCCTGGATTCCATGCCTATAGGCTTCTTTGCTTGAAAAGAGGAGGCTTTGCTTCCCTTAGATGCAGCTGCGTAAGAAATTTCTCTGTCCATAAAAAATTAACTTTTCGATTACTAATATATTTAGTAAATTTATGCTAAATTGGTGAGCAATGAAGTCATTTCGAAGAAATATTGTTCGACCGTATTGATAACCTTCAAATAAGAAAATAATATGAAAGATATTGTTCAGCTGATGCCAGGATACAAAGTCAATGAATACCTGTTGGTACTCAGCCCACATGAGGAATTGCGAAACAGGATTATCCAGGTCAAAAAGGAATTCCATGAAAACTACCCGAATTCTCAGGCACTTTGGGGAAAGCCACATTTAACCCTGGTCAGGTTCACCCAATTGGAAATGTTAGAGGATCGCATCGTAAATCGATTTAAAACTGTCGCGATGGGATACCATCCCATCAAAATCGAATTGAAAGATTTTGGAAGTTTCCCTGCCCATACCATTTTCATACAGGTAACTACAAAGGAACCCATACGGAACCTCGTGAGGGAATTTCGGGAAACCCAACGGCTCTTAAAGCTGGATAATGACCATAAACCCCATTTTATCGATGAGCCGAATTTCATCATTGCCCGGAAATTACTTCCCTGGCAATATGAAAAAGGTTGGCTGGAATATTCCAACCGTCATTTCACAGGACGGTTTATTGCAGATAGTATGCTTTTATTAAAAAGAAGACAGGGGGACAAGGCGTGGCAGATTTTGCAACGTTTTGAATTCATGAATCTCCCAGTATCCACCAAACAAGGCGAGTTATTCGCTTAAAAAGTTTTACATGAAAGATTTACAGCAGGACCATTTTAAGGTCGCGGGTACACAAAAAGAAGAAGCCGACCAATACTTGCAAGGGCGGGGAGCTCAATACAATACCAAGAACCGTTTCCTGAAAGACGAGCTTACAAAAGAGCATATTGAAAGTATTGATGATTGGACCGAACCCAATATATCGACCCAATACATCGAACAGGAAGTGAAAACAATCGTCAATAAGGTGGAGAGTCCTGATGTCGGCATGTCCTACAGCATGAACCCTTATGCAGGATGCGAGCACGGATGCATCTATTGCTATGCCCGCAACGTTCATGAATACTGGGGATACAGCGCCGGTTTGGATTTTGAAAGAAAAATCATTGTAAAGAAAAATGCGCCTCAGCTTTTGCGAAAGTTCCTGATGCATCCCAAGTGGCAACCGATTCCGATCATGCTCAGCGGAAATACGGATTGTTACCAACCTGCCGAGCAGGTCTACAGGCTGACACGTGGCCTGCTGGAGGTTTGCAATGAATTTAATCAACCCGTGGGCATTCTTACCAAGAATTCCTGGATCCTTAAGGACAAGGATGTGCTGCAGGAAATGGCGAAAAAGGGATTGGTTTCAGCCATGGTATCCATTACTTCATTCAATGAAAATCTCAGAAGGATCATGGAACCAAGGACCACAACAGCAAAACAAAAATTAAAAGTAATAGAAGAATTAAGTACTGCGGGTGTTAGAATGGGGGTAATGATGGGACCAATGATCCCAGGATTGAATGAGCACGAAATGCAGCGCATCATGAAAGCAGCCAGCGAAAACGGAGCAACTTTTACTGCTTATACCTTTATTCGCCTCAATGGCGCGATCAAACTCCTTTTTCATGATTGGTTATACAAGAATTTTCCAGACAGGGCTGATAAAGTTTGGCATTTGATTGAACAGAGCCACGATGGTAAGGTAAACGATTCCCGTTGGGGTACGCGGATGCGTGGCGAAGGCAATATTGCCAAGATGGTATCCATGCAATACAAAAAGTATGGAAAGCTCTATGGTATGAACGCTGAAGAATGGTCGCTGGACACCACAAAATTTCGTCGACCTGGAGAACAGGGCAAATTGTTCTAAACCCTAATATAAATCTTCTTTTTATCCATCCAAAAGGCAAAAAGCCAATAAACAGCGACCGTAGTTAATGCAAATAATAGGGAACCGTTTTTCTGGTTCTCAGAGAGGGGTCTGCAAATATGTTCATAGAACCAAGGGAGAGGGGAGGAATAGGAAGCCTGACCATTCCCATCTTTTCCATCCACCCATCTGATCAATCCCAAAATCCGGGGAAAAAACCCGCTAAGTATGAAAACAAAAAGGGCGTTCTTTCCAAAAACATCGAAAAACCTGGTCCAGCGTGGTTTCTTTTCTCTGAATTCAATCAACTCCATCAACACACAAAGAACCAAGATTGCGATGCCAGTTGTATATACTGTGAATGAACTTGTCCATATTTTTTTGTTGATTGGAAAAACCATATTCCAACAGTAGCCTAAAAAGACTAACAGGCAACCTGTCACAAAAAGTTTGGTGACCATTTCGTAGGTTCTTCCTTTTTGTATAATATAACTCCCGACTAAATAGCCGAAGATCACTTCTACGATTGCTGCCATAGTGCTTGCTATACCTTCCGGATCAAAGGCAACACCTTCACCCCGGTACAAATGGGCTGTTCCGAGAATAGATCTGTCAACACTGTTTCCGAAATAGCCGGATATACTGAATGGATCACCTGGCGTACCTAATGCGAGACAAAGTAACCAATAGATTAGGAGCAGAATGGCTGCTACTACAAATGCTCCTCTAGATTTGAAATAATATATAATAATCGAAGCAAAGAAATAGCAAAGTGCAATTCTTTGAAGGACGCCCAAAATACGAACGCCAAATTCAGGATTTTCCTGATTCACCCAATGCCTGAATTCGAGATGTCCGTTTTGCCAATTAAAAAAGGGGAACCAGTTAAGAAAGAGGCCAATTCCAAAGATCAAAAGACTTCTGATCCCTATCTTTTTTAGAAATGCGGTATTCCCTTGCTTTTCCAAGCCTGGTAAAACAAAGGCGAAAGCATTGCCGACTGCAAAAAGAAAAAACGGAAATACCAGGTCCGTGGGGGTACAACCGTGCCATGGAGCATGTTCCAAAGGCGAGTAAATAAAATCCCAATTACCCGCATTATTAACCAGGATCATAAATGCAACGGTTGCTCCACGGAAGACATCAAGGGAATAAAAACGGTTGTTCATGTCGGCAGATTGAATGGAACTAAAGATAAGGATTTGGGGGTTTTTTCATTCTCAAATTGACAGGAAGCAGCTCCAGAGGCCATCGAAGAGGATGAGGTTCTTTTGGGTGCGTTAACAAATTAGTCTATTAGAACTAAAAATTAAACCTCTTATTTTGCATAAATAATAATTTATAGATTGAACAAATACCTAAAAAGGATATTATTCGGTTCAGGTAATATGGATGAGAGGATCCGGTTTGGAGTTGCCAGGGGCATCATGATGAATCTAAACCGTGACGACAGAATCCAGAGATTACTCGGTCTGGAAGAAAGAGAAATTCACGGCGCTTTTAGAGAGTTTGCAACCGGGTCGGAAATTTTTGCAGATATAGGTGCTTCAGACGGATATTACGGGCTCGTTTATTACAAATGGAACCCGAAAGGCATTATTTTTTTGTGTGATTCAGATCACAAATTCCCACCACTACAGAGAAAAAATTTCCTGCTTAATAATTTCCCAATGGACAAAGTCAGTATTATTTCCAAATATGTATGTGATTTTTCCGATAATGAACATATTGCATTGGAAGAACCTTTGGCTGGAGAAAAGGGTGAAATTTTCATGAAAATAGATGTAGATGGAGGAGAGCTGATTGTCCTAAAGGGAGTAAAAAGATTATTGGAATCGAGGAAATGCAAATTAATTGTAGAAACGCATTCAAAAGAGCTGGAAAATGACTGTAAGGCGTTTCTGGTGGGGCTAGATTATCGTGTCGTGATTATACCAAATGCCTGGTGGAGGTTTTTTATTCCTGAGAAAAGGCCAATCGCTCATAATAGATGGTTTAGAGCAGAGAATTCCCGGCCCTCTTAAATACCTGTTTTTCAATAAATAGTCAACATTTAAGATGAGAAAATCTACTATATTTGCAGCCGGATTATCCGGCCTACCCAGAAAACAATAAACTGGTGAAGAATGATTGATCTAAGCTATTGCAAAGATCAAACCCTGCGCCTTAAAATAATTATGTTTTTACCTGTGAAAAAGACGTTGGTCTTTAGTTATAAATTTATTTGGAAGGGTATAAAGAGCAATTGAACAGAGGCTCTCTTATACCCTTTTCGCTTATAAGTCATAGGCGGCTGAAGAAATGCAAAATATTATGGATCAATCAGTTACAAAAATTGAATGTGACTGACGTGGCAAAGCTTTGCACTGCCATGAATTCGAAAGAACGGATACATTTGCAGAAAAACAAAATTTATTAGAATTGAAAAATGGATGTAAAGAAGAATTGGTACGCGATATATACTAAAGCCCGATGTGAGAAAAAGGTCAATGGCATACTTCTGGAAAAAGGTCTTGAGAGCTATTGCCCTCTTAATAGGGTGGAGAGGAAATGGAGTGACCGGCTTAAAACGGTGGAAGAGCCACTCTTTAAATCTTATGTTTTTGTTCATCTTAGCGAGGAAGAAAAGCCAAAAGTGCGTATGACCCAGGGAGTGGTGAATTTTGTCTATTGGCAGGGGAAGCCTGCAGTTATAAAGGATAGAGAAATTGAGGTAATCCGCAAATTTCTTCACGAATACAGGGATGTAATTGCTGAACCCCTTGATCTGCGTCCTGAAACCAGAGTTAGTATAAGACAGGGTATTTTTATGGATAAGGTAGCTAAGATAAAAAAGATTCAAGGTAACCGGGTTCAGGTGATAATAGAAAGCATTGGGTATTCGTTAGTAGCCCTTATAGAAAGGTCCAATCTCTCAATGATTTGAAAAATAGTAGTTTTGAAAACAATCCTTCACTGATCATGCCTATTTCAGAAAAAGCCAGAAACTGCGCTTTCATTACGCTGCTCGCATTTTTAGTGATAACGATTTTATTGAGTTCCTGTGGTAACATCAGGGAGCTAACCTATCTACAGGGCACATTTGATACGGCCAAATTAAGTCAGGTAAATGCAGTAGAGCCAATTATACGGAAAGGTGATCTCTTAAGCATTATCGTATATAGCGATAACCCTGAAGCTACAAAGATCTATAACCAATCCCTGATCGGAGGGGCTTCTGCTAGTGGTGGTCTTGCTGCTTCAGGTATTGCCCAATCCTCTGTAGGCGGTTCCCCATCTTCTGGTGGGTACCAAGTCGATCAAAATGGAAATATCATCTTTCAGGGATTGGGTTTATTGCATGTTGAGGGATTGACAAAAGCTGCGCTAAAGGATACGCTTGACGGCAGGTTAAAAGAGTTTCTGACTAATCCATATTATAATATCAGGTTCCTGAATTATAAGTTTACCATGCTTGGCGAAATCGTCAAGCCTGGAATTATCAGTATTCCGGGTGAAAGAATCAATTTGCTGGAAGCGCTGGCACTTGCGGGGGATATGACCTTTTATGGCCGAAGAGATAATATTTTGGTGATCCGTGAAACAAATAATAAACGTGATTTCGCCCGTTTGGATATCACCAAACCGGAAATCATGGCGTCACCTTATTTTTATCTTCAACAGAATGATGTGGTGATTGTTGAAGCAAATAAGAAAAAGGCCGCCGTCAACGATCAGCTGACCTATCTTAGACTTTCCATTGCAACATCCATCATTTCACTTTTCGTACTTCTTTATGGTATATTCAAATAATATATCTCCGATTAAATATTCATATGCCTGAATCACAAAATACTTTTCAAGCGCTCGGGCCAGAAGGCAATTTGTCCTGGAAATTGGGTCCAAGAGACTTCGTTTTCAAATACATCAAATTTACTCCATGGATAATCATTTGTGCACTTGCTAGTTTAATTCTGGCATATCTCAAATTGAGATATGAGGTAAAAATCTATTCAGTTCAGTCCTCTCTTTTGATCAATACGGGACGAGGTAATAATGGTACTAACAACAATGATGCTCGTTTTAATGAGCTGTTTATGGGATCTGAAAATTCCAATCTAAACAACGAAATTCAGATCTTAAGATCAAGACCACTTCTCCAAAGGGTTATTAGGAATATGGATATACAAACAACCTATTTTAATAGGGGAAATGTAAAAGTAAGCCTATTGTATCCTGAATCTCCCATAAAGTTACAGGTGCTGAATATCACTGATACTACAGTTGGTGTAGAATTCGATTTAAGCATTTTGGATGAGAATCAGTTTAGTTTTACGAAGGGAGGAAAAAGACTGGTATTTGGGGAACCTTTTGAGTTGAAAAATAGTAGATTCATTTTAGTGCGGAATAAAGATGTTCCACTCAGGTTTTTTACGACGCTTAATTTTCATGTCCGTTTTAATCAAATAGCGCCAATAGCAGAGACTTTTTTAGCAGGACTGACTGTTGTTCAACCAGATTTCCAATCGACCATCCTTAATTTGTCATATCGAACGGAGAATATGGATTTAGGAAAGGATTTTCTCAATGATCTTATGAGCGTCTATGACTCCTTGGTGGTAGAGGACAAAAAGATCATTTCTAATAACAGCCTCAGTTTTATTAATAAGGTTTTGGATACACTAAAGTATGATCTAAGCACCTTGGAAGGTAATATAAAGGCATTTCGAGTCGAAAATGATGCTTTTGATATTGAAGGACAATCTAAGATGTATCTGGATAATATAAATAACGGAAACAAAATGGTTTCAGAGCAGGAGGTGCAAATTAGTGTTCTTGACTTTCTTCTTAAATACATTACTGACAATAAAAATCAGTACGATCTAGTACCCACTAATCTGGGAATACAGGAGCCCGTGTTAACTGGTCTTGTGGCTGAATACAACCGGCTGCAATTGGAAAGAGACCTTAATCTAAAAACTACTACAGTGAATAATCCAATGATTACAGCGTTGGAAACTACATTGGATAAGGTTAGGAAAAATACCATACTTGCTTTGGAGAATGTCAGACAGTCTTATACTATCAGGCAAAATAATTTGCAAAAGGACAATAAGGAATTACAAGGCAGATTAAGGTTGATGCCAGGGCAATCAATGGAGTTGGAGAAAATCCAAAGAAGGGAAAAAATATTTGAAGAACTTTATTCCTTTCTTCTGCAAAAAAGAATTGAAACTTCTATTTCTGCCGCTTCAACGGTTTCCAATTCTAAAATCATAGAACCTGCACGGGCATTCCCCAAGCCAATTAGCCCAGAGAGAGGTAAAACATATACTTTGTATCTTATAGTCGGTCTTATTTTACCCATTGGCTTTATTGCAGGTCGAGAATTGTTGCGTGATAAAGTAGATAATAGGGTAGATGTGGAGAAAAGAACGCAAGCCCCGATCCTAGGTGAAATTGGGCACTCGGAAGATGAAAGTGTATTGGTTGTCACAAAGAATAGTCGAAGGTTTGTAGCTGAGCAATTCCGCATCCTCAGGAGCAACCTAAAATATATGACGGTAAAAAAAGAGAATCCTACTCTTTTGGTAACATCATCGTTTAGTGCGGAAGGAAAATCATTTATAAGTATCAATATTGGGGCTGTATTAGCTTTGAGCGGAAGAAAAACGGTGATCATGGAATTTGATATCAGAAAACCGAAGGTCCTTGAGAGCTTAGGGCTCAAGAGAAAAATGGGTATCACGAATTATATCATTGGAAGAGCCAAGCTTGAAGATATAATAATGCAAGTCCCAGGTTTTGAAAATCTTTATGTCATTGCCTGCGGCCCTATTCCGCCGAACCCTGCCGAATTGCTTTTGGATAGTAGGTTGGATGATTTAATGCGTGAGGTAAGAAATCGTTTTGAAGTAGTGGTTTTAGACACCGCTCCAGTCGGGCTTGTAAGTGATTCCATTACCTTAGGAAAATTTGCTGATTGTACGTTATACGTAATTCGCATGGGTCAAACCTATCGTAAAATCCTAAGGTTGGTAGACGAGCTCTACCTGTCTAAAAAACTCCCTGGGGTTTCCCTTGTGTTGAACGATGTCAAGTTGGAAGGAGGTTATTACAGCGGCTATTATGGAGGTTACGGATACTATGGAGGATATGGTTACGGTATAGAATCCGGTTATTTTGAAAAGCCAGCCAAAAAGAAACCCGTCCCTCCACATAAACAATTTCTGAGGTGGTGGAACAAATGGTTTAGTTAATTCAAAATGCCGGATGCGGGTATCTTCTTTTTTTCTTAAATCCTTTCATAAATTAAGATGTCTTCCTTTTTTGAATCTGAATTCTTCTACCCAGATAGAGGGAAAAAGAATATGGATACCTGTTCTAGGCGGCCAAGGATATTCAAATTTTGATCTTTCCGAACCATGGATGACAGAAGCTTTAAAATGCCTTCGCCCTGTTTTTAATGGTCATTTTGTGGATGTGGGTGTCAACCTGGGACAGACTCTGATCAAGGCTTTTGCAGTTTTTGATGAAATTCAATATACAGGTTTTGAACCTAACCCTTCATGTGTGCACTATGTGCAGGAATTGATCAAAATAAATGCACTCAAGGGCTTTCATATCTTCCCAGTCGGAGTAGGATCAAAAACAGAAGTGCTAAAACTAATTTTTTTTGAATCTGATGAAAGTGATTCTTCGGCCACAGTTATTGAGCAATACAGGCCTTATAACAAAGAAGATCATTTTATTTATGTCCCTGTTTTTGATTTTCAGAGTATTAGCTCATTTCTGCCTTCAAAACCATCCAGTTTGGTAAAAATAGATGTTGAAGGAGCTGAACTGGAAGTGCTACTTGGATTACAGGATTGGATAAAATCATATCAGCCCATTATCTTACTGGAAATATTACCCGTCTATTCTACAGAGAATCAAACGCGACTAAGAAGACAGGAAGAGATTGAATCTTTGCTTCGTAATTGGAATTACAAAATGTCCAGATTGACAAAAACGAATCCAGCAGGAATTGCAGAAATTTCAACAATTGGCATTCATTCCACTATTGAAAACTGCGATTATCTAACCTATCCTGTATCCATTAGTAACAAAATCAATAGTTGTTTCGCTTAAGAAGTATCAAATCTAATTATGGACTATTTTGCCCATTCCACTGCAGTCATTGATGAGGGTTGCCAAATTGGGGAGGGTACTAAAATTTGGCATTTTTCTCACATCATGACGGGAAGTAGCATTGGGAAAAATTGTAATATCGGACAGAATGTAGTGGTATCAACTGGTGTAAGATTAGGAAAGAATGTGAAGGTTCAAAACAATGTGTCTATTTACGCAGGGGTGATTTGCGAAGATGATGTATTTCTTGGGCCTTCCATGGTTTTTACGAATGTAATCAATCCGCGAAGCGCCATTGTCCGCAAGGATCAATATAAAGAAACACTAGTTAAAAAAGGGGCAACCATCGGTGCGAACGCCACAATCATTTGTGGAAATCAAATCGGTGAATACGCTATGATTGGTGCTGGAACTGTTATTACCAAACCAGTCCCGGCTTTCGCATTGATGGTGGGGAATCCTGGAAAGCAAACAGGATGGGTGAGCGAATGGGGGCATAAATTAAAGTTTGACGATTTAGGAATTGCCGTTTGTCCGGAAAGCGGTCAACGGTATGAATTGATAAATAATATGGCGAAGAAGACAAAATGAACATAGATAGCTCTAAGATAAAGTTCGCCATTGTAGGTTGTGGCCATATTGGCAAGCGTCATGCAATTATGATCGCGAATAACCCAGAAACTGAACTGATTGCATTGGCAGATAATAGAGCTAAGGAGACACTTGGCTTGGAAAATAATCCTGCTCCATTTTTTAACTCTCTCGATGCTCTTCTAGATTCAGGCATTTCTTTTGATGTGCTTTGCGTCGCAAGTCCTAATGGATTACACGAAGAACACGGAATAAAGGGCTTGAAATCCGGGCATCATGTGGTGATTGAAAAACCGATGGCGCTGACCAAGGCAGGTTGCGAAAAGATCATATATGAGTCCCTCCACCAGCATAAACAGGTTTTTTGTGTAATGCAAAACCGGTATTCTCCTCCTGCTGTTTGGTTAAAGGATATTCTAATCCGTAAGCTCATGGGTTCTATCTATATGGTTCAAATTAATTGTTACTGGAACAGAGATAAACGGTATTATATTCCTGGAAACTGGCATGGAACAAAGGATTTGGATGGAGGAACACTGTTTACTCAATTTTCACATTTTATCGACATTATGTTCTGGCTTTTTGGAGATATTAAAAACATTCATGGCAAATTCACCAATTTCAGTCATGAAGACCTTACGGAATTCGAAGACTCTGGGTTTGTGAATTTTGATTTTGTAAATGGAGGAATGGGGAGTTTAAATTTTTCTACATCAGTTTGGAATCAAAACTTAGAAAGCAGCATTACAATTATTGGTGAAAAGGGGACAGTTAAGGTAGGGGGACAATATATGAATGAGGTGGAATTTTGCTCAATCGAGAATTACAAAATGCCAGAACTAAAACCATCCAATCCCCCTAATGATTATGGACCCTATAAAGGATCAGCTGCCAATCACCATTATATTTTTGAGAACGTTGTGGATGTCTTGAAAGGGAGAGCTTCAATAACAACCAATGCAATGGAGGGATTAAAAGTGGTAGAGATTATAGAAAATATCTATCAACTACAAGCAAGTTAAAAACATGAATGAAGTACGGACCATGCAAGATAAAGAGGAATGGGATATAGTGCTTCAACCTGGCGCATCACTTTTTGATTTGCACCTTGGGGACCTTTGGCGCTACAGGGATTTATTGATCCTTTTTATAAAAAGGGATTTTATTGCACAATACAAGCAAACTATCTTAGGCCCTATTTGGCATATAATTCAGCCAATTCTGACAACTTTCGTCTTCCTTCTTTTATTTGGGCGAATTGCTCATATTCCTACCGATGACATTCAACCTATTCTTTTCTATATGAGTGGGATTACTTTCTGGAATTATTTTTCCGTTTGCCTGACTAATACCTCTAACACATTTATCAACAATGCGGCAATTTTTGGAAAAGTTTATTTCCCTAGGTTGGTGATTCCTCTCTCCGTGGTTCTTTCAAATTTAGTGCGCTTAGGAATTCAGTTTGGCCTTCTGCTGGCTACAATGATCTGGTATCACTTCCATGGATTTCCAATGCACATTGGTCTAAGTTGGTTATGGATTCCGGTTCTCATATTATTGATGGCTGGCCTGGGTTTGAGTTTAGGCATTATCATTTCCTCTCTTACAACTAAATACAGGGACTTCACCATATTAATGGGATTTATTGTACAGCTTTGGATGTACGTAACTCCCGTAGGCTATCCAATGTCCTATTTGGCTAACAGCAAATACCGTTTGCTGATTAATTTAAATCCACTTAGCAGTATTGTTGAAACATTCCGATTTGCTCTTTTTGGCAAAGGCACTATTGAATATCATGGTCTTCTATACAGTTTTGGATTTATGATTGTAACAATGCTAATCGGGCTACTATTGTTCAGCAGGATAGAAAGATCTTTTATGGATACGGTTTAATATTTATTAATGTTATGTCCACGGTTATAAAGGTAGAAAACCTGTCCAAACAGTACCGATTAGGAGAGGTTAGCACGGGAACATTAGCTCACGACGTTAACCGATGGTGGCATCGGATGAGAGGTAATGAAGATCCATATCTTAAAATTGGAGAGGAGAATGATCGCGCAATTAAGGGGATTAGTGAATATGTTTGGGCATTAAAAGATATTAATTTTGAAGTTAAGCAGGGAGAAGTGCTGGGTATAATAGGGCGCAACGGCGCAGGGAAGTCTACTCTCTTAAAGATTCTGAGTCGAACGACAACTCCATCTACTGGTTTGGTAAGGATCAAGGGAAGAGTTGCCAGTCTTTTGGAGGTGGGGACGGGCTTTCATCCTGAGCTAACAGGAAGAGATAATATTTTTTTAAATGGCGCCATACTCGGAATGACAAGGAAAGAAATCAAACTTAAATTTGATGAAATCGTTGATTTTGCAGGTGTAGAAAGATATATTGATACGCCAGTTAAACGCTATTCTTCTGGAATGTATGTTAGATTAGCGTTCGGTGTGGCGGCTCACCTTGAACCGGAAATCCTTATTGTTGATGAAGTGCTTGCAGTAGGTGATATGGAATTTCAGAAAAAATGTTTGGGTAAGATGAAAGATGTGAGTGACAAAGAAGGAAGAACAGTTTTATTTGTAAGCCACAATATGACTGCAATAAAAAGTTTGTGTGATACAGTTTTTCATTTCAATAACGGTAGATTAGTTGATAGAGGACCAACTAATTTAATAATAAATAAATATTTGTCACATCACAGGAATAGTAGCTTGTTACAAACCTTTGAAAATCCAGTAGAAGCCCCCGGAAATGAAAAAGTAAGATTAAAAAGAATTGAGATTTGCCCTCGATTAGAGTCACAGGTTGATCCAATAACGGTTAAAACAGAGATAAACATCGAAATAGAATTTTGGAATTTTGATGAAGGTAGACTAATCAACGTTACACTTTTTATAAACACTTTAGGAGGGGAATGTATATTCGCAAACGTTACGGAGGCTAAAATTCTGGATAGAGATCTTTATAAAGTAATTTGTGAAATTCCATCTAATTTTTTGAACGATGATGTTTATAGCGTTTCCTTTATGGTGGTGGAGGATGCTTCTGTTCCGATTTATCTTTTTGAAAATATGATTTCATTTGAAGTAAATGAAAATAGGGCAGGTACTTCGTGGCACGGAAAATGGCCAGGGTTTGTTAGACCTAATCTTAATTTCAGATTTGTTTCTAAATAACGGAGATGACTCAAGGGATATGAATTTTTTTGAAGAGATAGTGAAGGAGATTATCAACTCAATGTTCAACGATTATGATGACAACTGGGATTATATTCGATATGGGCATGACAGTATGCCTCCCAAAAAAAGAATTAGGGCAAAAATACAAAAGCTCTTAAATAAAAGAGGTTATTATCATGTCTTTACTATACAAGAACTAATTATCCATTCACAATGGATTAAAAAGTTTGAATACTTATACAATAGTATGCCTGCGCAAGAGGATAAAAAACTATTGTTGAAGGTAATAGCCTACAGGGTACTTGGGCATAGAAAGGTAAAATTACCTCTTAATACGGCTCACTATTGGGATAAAATGAAGTTTTTAGAATCGTTATGTAATAAATCAGACAGTATTGATCCTCACTTTCTGCATTTCATTCTATATAGGGTAAACCTAAATATAATAAATTACCCAATAGAATTTTACTTTACTCCTGGAGGCATTTATTCCGATTTCATTATTAAACAATACGAATATAAGAAGAAGGAAGTATTAATTAAGGCTGAAGTAGCGGATGTAGTGATTGACGGAGGTGGTTGTTGGGGAGACACTGCTTTGTATTTTTCGCATGAAGTAGGAAGTAAAGGGAAGGTATTTAGTTTCGAATTTATTCCAGACAATATAGCGATTTTCGAAAAAAATATTTTGCTCAATGATAATCTTAAAAACATTATCGAACTGGTTAAGCGTCCTTTGTGGGAGAATTCTACAACAAAATTGTATTTTAAAGATAATGGCCCGGGTAGTAATGTGAGCACAGAAAGTTTTAAAGGGTCAGCTGGAGAATGTTTGACCCTGAGCATAGACGATCTGGTTGTTCAGCGTGGCCTCGAGAAAATTGATTTTGTTAAATTGGATATTGAGGGGGCTGAAATGAATGCCTTGAAGGGAGCATCCAAAACGATTAAGAAATTCAGACCTAAACTTGCGATTGCTCTCTATCATAGTGTCGAGGATTTTGAGCGGATTCCAATTCTGCTCAGAGAACTGGTTCCCGAGTATGAATTGTATTTTTCGCACTGCAGCATTAATGCAGAAGAAAGCATTTTATTTGCAAAAGTGAAGAAATGATAAATGTAACTAAGACCTTTCTGCCCTCTTTTGAAGAATATACAACTATGCTTAGTCGAGCATGGAAGAAAGGTTGGGTAACTAACAATGGAGAATTAGTGGTTGAATTGGAAGAAAGGTTGAGAGAATATTTAAATGTTCCTTATTTACTGTTTTGTACAAATGGTACAGTTGTCTTGCAGATGGCGTTAAAAGCATTAAAAATAACCAAGGAAGTAATCACAACACCTTTTTCGTACGTTGCAACAACTAATGCTTTATTGTGGGAAGGTTGCAAGCCAGTATTTGTAGATATTAGATCGGATAACTTTTGTATTGATGCAGACAAGATTGAAACCGCTATAACTGAGAAAACTGAGGCTATCCTAGCGACACATGTTTATGGCATTCCTTGCGAAGTTGATCAAATAGAAAGTATAGCTGCAAAATATAACTTAAAAGTTATTTACGATGGTGCTCATGTATTTGGTGCGACATATAAAGGAAAATCAATCTTGTCTTATGGCGATATTTCTACATGCAGTTTTCATGCGACAAAGGTATTTCATACTGTAGAGGGGGGGGCGATTATTTGTAATAATAAGGAACTTTACCAAAAGCTATTCTTATTTAGGCAATTTGGTCATATTTATGATGATTATATTGATATCGGCATCAACGCAAAAAATTCAGAATTTCACGCTGCCATGGGCCTATGCTTACTACCAAAAATGCCTGAGATCATTATTTCTCGCAAAGAAACGTCCAAAAAATATGACGCTTTATTAAGTAAAAAGATAATGGTTATTAATGTCAATGAGGATGTCAAATATAATTATGCCTATTACCCTGCTGTATTTCCGTCAGAAGATATACTTATGGATGTAATTACTGCTTTGAATAAGGAAGGTATTTTTGGCCGACGATATTTTTATCCGTCATTGAATAAGTTAAATTATTTACCTTATCAAACCTGTCCAATCTCTGAAGATATTAGTAAGAGAGTGCTTTGCCTACCTCTCTATTATGAAATGGAAAATCATGTCATTGAAGTAGTAGCCAATATTATCAATTCTTTTTTTTGAAATCGTTTTAAATGTATGATCATAGTTGGAGCAAAAGGTTTTGCAAAGCAGTTGGTTGAGATTTTCTTTCAATCCAGTAATTCAGAAGTACTTTTTTTTTATGATGATATTTCAGATCCTTCAGATAATACTTTATTTAAATTAAAGATTTTAAAGAATTTAGATGAGGCATTATTTGTTTTTAGAACTGTATCTAAAGATTTTTGTTTGGGTGTTGGTGGACCAAAAACAAGAAAAACGTTGTGTGAAAAATTTGAAAATATCGAGGGAAATCTGAAAAGTGTAATTAGCCCGTATGCTCATTTATCGAGGTTTGCAGGAGAAATTGGTTTGGGCAGTAATATACTTACTGGTGCTGTCATAGAAAATGATACAAGTATTGGAAAAGGAGTGTTGATTAACGTAAACGCGGTGATTCATCATGATGTAAACATTGGGGATTTTTCCGAAGTTTCGCCTGGCGCAAAGATTTTAGGCAACGTGAATATAGGCGATGAGTGTTTGGTAGGCTCGAATGCGGTTGTTCTGCCAAACCTTAATATTGGTAATAACGTGATTATAGGTGCCGGTGCTGTAGTTACAAGAGATATAAGTTCAAATAAGGTAGTGGTTGGAGTTCCTGCTAAAGAACTCAAGAGAAATGAATAAGTTGAGTATTTGTTGTATAACGTTTAACCAGGATAAATTTGTAGCACAGGCAATTGACGGTTTTTTAAATCAGCGGGTCAATTTTGATACAGAAATAATTATCGGCGATGATAGCAGTGCAGATTGCACTGCAAAAATATGCGAAGAATACCAAAGTAAATATCCTGAAAGAATTAAGTTGATAAAAAACAAAATAAATATTGGAATGGGTCCGAATTTTACGCAAACATTGCTTCAATGTTCTGGCGAATATATAGCTGTTTGTGAAGGAGATGATTATTGGACAGATCCTTATAAACTTCAAAAACAGGTTGATTTTTTGGATGCTAATCTTGACTTTGCTATTTGTTTTCATAATTCAAGGATTCTTAATGAGGAGGCTCCGGAGATTACATCTTTTTCGAATCCGCAAAGTCAAAGGGAAATAAACACCTTTGAGGATCTTGCCCACGGAGAATTTATTTATACTGCCACATGTGTGTTTCGAAATGCAAATTTCAAAAAATACCCAACTAGGTTTGATGTATTTCTAAATAATTATACTCTTGATCTGCATAACGCACAATTTGGTAAAATTAAATATATAAATGAAGTGATGAGCGTCTATCGAAAACATATGGGAGGCGTTTGGTCTATGGTTGCAAGAGAGAAAACCTTAATGAATCAATTACCAACCTACAAATTTTACATTAACTATTTTGACAAGAAATATAAACATTATTTTATTAGACACGTTCAGAATATTACAAATGAACTTATATCGATCATAGTGGCGAACAAAGATTATAAAAACTTTTGGCGATATTATAAGGATTTTGTCTATTACAATATTAGGAATAGAAATAAATTCAAAAGAATAGCTTATATATTTTTAAAGGCGAATTATGATAGAACGAGACAATTAATGGCAGGAAATGAATAAGGGTTTCCAATATGCAAAAAATAAATTGAAATCACTCCTTAAGACTTCTCAAAAGGATAAAATAGAAACCTATCTAACCAAATACCTTAGTGGTTTCAAAAGCATTTCAATTATCGACATAGGGGCCCACAGGGGTGCCTTTATTGACCAATTGGAAAAGCACTATGATATTGCAAAGGCTGTATTGATTGAACCAATCGCTGAACTATCTGGTTTTTTGCAAACTAAGTTTAACCGGAAGAATTTCATAATTTTTCAAAATGCTTTGTCTGATAAAGATCGAGCAAGTATAGAATTTCAAATAAATGAGTTTGCGGAAACCTCTTCCATGTTAGTGTTCAAATCCGAAATGGAGGAATTGTCTAATGTAAACGTTAAGCTTGCCAAAAAGGAAAATGTAACCAGCCGAACTCTTGATTCGATAATGGAAGAGACTCAATTCCCTGCGATCGATCTGATCAAAATTGATGTGCAAGGTGTAGAACATCTTGTACTTAAAGGAGGAAAGGATACCTTGGCCCGGACTAAATACATATGGATTGAATTATCATTTAAACCACTTTATATTGGATCTTCTGTTTTTCAGGATATTTACGGGCTTATGGAAGAAAATGGTTTTATCCTTTTGGAAATCTCCCCAGGGCATCGATCCTCATCGAATGAACTCCTGCAAGCGGATGCCTTATTTGCCAACCGAATATTGGTATAATTTAGAAGAAGACTGGGTTCAGTCAGGTTGCGAGTGCTTCACCAATGCGAGCTTACTTAAAACAAATATTAAAACCCGGGAATCAAAGACTCAAGAGGAGGTATGCCAAAACCTCATTCTCTCAATGCGGAGAGGATATCATAGTGAATTATGTTTTTAGCTCAAGAGGTCTTTTAAATCCTAGTTATATTGATGTCGGAGCCAACCATCCCTATTTGATAAATAATACTGCTGCTTTCTACGAGAAGGGGTGCAGAGGGATCAATATCGAAGCGAATCCAAGTCTCATCTCAAATTTTCAAAAATATCGCCCTCTAGATATCAATTTGAATATTGGTATCAGTGACAAAGAAGGTGAATTAACCTTTTATGTAATGGAAGATAATACGCTAAGCACTTTTTCGAAAGAAGAATCTGATCTTCTGGTGAGGAATGGGAAAAAACTCTCAAGCGTTGAACAAGTTAAATTGACGACCATTTCACTTGTGTTAGAACGGTATTTTGATGATCAATTTCCGGATTTCATGAGCTTAGATGCTGAGGGTTTGGATTTTGCCATTTTGAAGTCTATCAATTACGACCGGTACTTTCCAAAGGTCATTTGTGTCGAAGCCGCTGAATACTCAACTTCGGGCACTGGAGCCAGAAGAATTGCGCTTATTGATTTTTTGGTGTCGAAGGGTTACCATGAATATGCCAATACGAATTTAAATGCCATAATGGTGAAGAAGGAATTTTGGTTTATTTAGCATGAACCCTTTCTACACTATTGTCATCCCAACTCTTGATAGTGGTAATACAGTTTCAGCGGCAATAGAAAGTATTTTAAAGCAGAGCAATAAGGATTTTGAAATACTTATTATTGATGGGCTGTCTTCGGATAATACTTTAGCTATTTCAAGGAATTACGAGGATGAGAGAGTTAAGATTTCCAGTGGAAAGGATATGGGTATTTATGATGCTATGAACAAAGGAATCAAATGTGCTAAGGGGGAATGGTTATATTTCATGGGCGCTGATGATAGATTGTTTGATGATCAGGTTTTGTCGAACGTGGCAGCCGAAATTGAAAAGACATACGATTTGATTGTTTATGGAAATGTCCAAATCGTTGGAAATTGCCCTTGGGGGTTGGATGGGGATATTTATGCTGGGCAGTTTGATCTGAGAAAGCTTTTGAAACAAAATATTAGCCACCAGGCTATTTTTTATAATAAAAGCGTATTTAGAGACATGGGGTTGTTTAATATCAATTATAAGATAAATAGCGACTGGGACTTCAATTTGCACTGTTTCTCTAAATTGAAATTTCATTTTTTCGAGCAAACTGTTGCTTTTTATGCTGCTGGAGGAATAAGTTCAGGCAATGTGGACTCCAGGTATTACCATGATAGATTAAGAAATATCATTGCTTATTTTCAGAATCAATTATATAAGGACGAATTTATAGAAGAACGGTATTCATTCAGGAAAATGTTGGTGAAAAAAAATTCAGGACTTGGTTTCGGCGTTAAGACCAAGCTTTTTTTGAGCATGATTTTATTGCAGGCTAAAGCCTGGCAGGAGCGGTTTTTTGGTCGCAAAAATATCTCCGCTGATTAATGAAGCTTGCATTTACCATTTGCTCTAACAATTATTTGGCTCATGCTAAAACGCTGGGAGATTCCTTAACAAAATATAACCCTGATTATAGATTTATCATTGCTTTAGTCGACCGGAGGTCTCCAAAAATAGATTATAATTTTTTGAGCATGTATGAAATCCTCCCTATTGAAGATATTGGAATTGAGGGATTTGAAGAAATCTGGCAGAAGTACAATATTATAGAATTGAATACTGCCGTGAAACCCAGTTTATTTAAGTATTTTTTTGAGCAGTATCCAAATATCGATACAGGGTTTTATTTTGATCCCGATATTTTGATTTATAATTCGCTTCAGAGATTGGAAAGCTATTTCCAAGAGGGAGATATACTTCTTACTCCACATGCTCTGAGCCCCATTGAGACAAGAAAGCCAGGGTTAGTTCCTTCAGACCGTACATTCTTAAACCATGGCTTATATAACCTTGGGTTTATTGGCTTGAAGAGCGGGAGTAAACCAGTGAGATCACTTTTAGACTGGTGGGAAAAAAGAACCCTGCAGGAAGGCTTTATAGATGTCTGTAATGGATTATTTGTCGATCAATTATGGATCAATTTAGCACCCATATATTTCGACAGCGTTAAAGCAATAAAGGAAATGGGTTTTAACGTGGCTCCTTGGAATTTACATGAACGGGGCCGGATCCAGGAAAAGAACGGTTCCTATACGATGCCCGACCAATCGCAATTAACCTTTTACCATTTCAGCTCCTATAAATTTACTAGCCCTTCTGTGATGGCTAAATATTATGATCTTTTTCAATTTTCCGATTTCCCTGAGATCAAACCATTATATGCGGAATACCAGGAATTGCTATTAGCCAATAAAATCGAAGAGTTCAGCAAGGAGCCTTGCTATTTTGTTGAAATGCGCGAAAAATACCTGCAAGGCAGAGAGGGTAAAACTAATAGAATACATGTAAGGAAGGGTGGGATCAAAGAGCTGTTTAGGGCATTAACACCACCATTGATTTGGAATGCGATTAAAAAAACGGTCAAATAGATTCAAGTGATTGGATCAATATGAAGAAAATAGCCCTATTATTTGACCGGACATATATTGACGCACACCATTGCTTTAGGGAATTGGCGGTTCAGTTGGCGGAAATGGGGTTCGGTGTTGATCTCTACGCACTGAGCAATTCATTTAATTTTCAACCTTTTTTTGAAAACACGAATATTAGATTACTGGAATTCCCCAGGTCAAAATTCCAAAAGCTGGAGTATTGGTCTAAAATATTTTATTCTATGGACCGGCGTTACGAGGCCATTATTGCAACCCCAATATTAGGTACATGGCTCGCCTACCGTACTGCGAAATCCCAAAAGATTCCTTATTATTATTTTGCAGATGAGCTTCTGGAGCAAATCTTGGCAAATAGTCCAGCAGGAGAACGCAATAAACTTAAAAGAAGAAATTATCTATCAAATAAAAGGGCAGCTGCCACGATTGCCTTAGGGGAGGAAAGATGGATAGTGCAGAAACAGCTTAATGGCATAAATTACCTACAGGATCATTTCATTATACCCAATGCACCATCCGGTATTCCAAAAAGACTAAAGAGTAACTTTTTCAGGGATCTCTTCAATATATAAGACCGTAAACCAATACTTTTATTTGCAGGAACTCTCAATTGGATATTGGCGAAGAAGGTCTATGAAGAAACAAAATCTTTTGGGGAAAAAGACTATCACATTGTCTTTCATGCCAGAACACTTGGACTGATGGGAGAGGAAAACCACCCGTTTATCAAGATCTCAAAAATGCCGATTCCCGCAGGCATGATGAATTTTGCCGTAAGTTCAGCCGATATCGGTCTGGCTTTATATGATAAAGATTCGAAACCGGAAACAGACAATGCACTGACTGGCGGCAAAATTGGAACCTATCTTAAGAATGAATTGCCATTAATAGCCGGAAGCTCTGAAAATCTAAGAATCTTTGAAGAAGAGCAATTGGGCATTTACTGGGATGGAAAGACACCATTTGATCAAATTGCCCAGGTAGCAATAAAAAATCGGGAAATATTTAGACCCCATATCCGTGGATATTATAGCAAGCATCTGCAATACGAGCAATTTTTCCAAAAGTTTAAGGAACACCTCTTAAAATCAATTCAAAAAAACAAGAAATAACCTGATGCTGGAAAAATTCAGATATGCTTTTTCCTCATTCAGAAAAGGCTGGCGGCAGGCAGAGCACAATTTTAAACTGATCGATCAATCGAAGGGTATTCATATTGATCCCCAGTTTATCATGGAAGATTGCCTCTTAGAGGGGAATAACTATTTTTTTGGATCAGGGAGGGCTTCCAAAAGTAGTTTTGGAGCCTTCAGCTATGTCCAGTTCGGTTCGCATATTGGATATGCTACCATTGGCCGGTTTTGCAGCATCGGACCTTACGTCATTATTGCCCACGGGGAGCATCCACTGGAGTTCTTATCGACCCACCCTCTTTTTTATGAAAGATCTTATGTTGCCGGAGTTCCTAACCTGACCGATACGGCTCTTTTTTCTTCCCATAAACAGGTAATCATCGGTTCTGATGTTTGGATCGGGGCCCATTGCTATATAAAGGACGGGATCCATATCGGTCACGGGGCTGTTATTGCAGCAGGATCCATTGTGACTCAAGATATCATGCCCTATACCATTGCTGGAGGGGTGCCGGCAAAACCGATAAAAAGCCGGTTTGATGAAGAAACCATCGGAAGGCTGATATCGCTGAAATGGTGGGATTGGGATTTGAAAACGATTATTGAAAATAAGGACGCCTTTCAAGGGCAATTCAAAAAAGATACACTAGCTAGACTGGAGTCAAAAATCAAAACGCAGTAAGGAAAGAATGCTGTTTAATTCGCTTGAGTTCTACATTTTTTTTCCTGTAGTCACCCTGATTTATTTCTTACTTCCTCACAAATTCCGGTGGCTCCATTTACTAATCGCCAGTTGCATTTTTTATTGTGCATTTATTCCTATTTATATCCTGGTTCTCTTTTTCACCATTGTCATCGACTATTTCGCTGGCATTTTATTGGAAAATAATACTGGTAGAAAAAGAAGATGGTATCTTATCGCCAGCCTGGTTTCCAATATCGGAGTCCTGGCTTTTTTTAAATACTATAATTTCTTTATTGAAAATATCAATTCCTTTTTTCACTTCAGCCATCTCTCAGACCGGTCCTTTCCAATACTGGCCATCATCCTTCCAATCGGCTTATCCTTTCATACATTCCAGGCAATGAGTTATACCATCGAAGTGTATCGTGGTAACCAAAGAGCCGAACGGCATTTTGGCTATTACGCCCTCTATGTCATGTTTTACCCACAACTGGTAGCCGGCCCGATTGAACGTCCTCAACATATTCTGCCTCAATTGCATACCATCCATAATCCCGATCCTTCACTTATTGGAAGCGGGTTAAGGCTGATGGCCTGGGGATACTTTAAAAAAATGGTGGTAGCTGATCACCTGGCATTATATGTAGATAAGGTTTTTGACAGCCCAGGATCCTATTCAGGCTTTCCTTCGGCAACTGCTGTGCTTTTTTTCTCTTTTCAGATTTATTGTGATTTTTCCGGCTATACGGATATTGCCAGGGGGGCTGCCAGGGTTATGGGTATCAGTTTAATGCGCAACTTTAATTTCCCCTATTTTTCCTCAAGTATCAGGGAGTTTTGGACCCGTTGGCATATTTCCCTATCGACTTGGTTCCGGGATTACCTGTATTTTCCATTAGGGGGCAACAGGACCAGCCTTTCCAGATGGTGTTTCAATATCATGGTTGTTTTTCTTTTGAGTGGTTTATGGCATGGAGCGAATTGGACATTTATTGCTTGGGGAGCCCTGCATGGATTTTATCTGATCGCAGGTAATTTTGCAAATCGATGGGTATCCAAACCAAAAATTCCCTATTCCCGGTTTATTAAACTGTCAGGAGTTTTTTTATTGGTTTCTCTGGGATGGATCTTTTTCAGGGCAAAAAATTTAACCCTGGCTCTGGATATGATCAGGAGTTGTTTTAAGGGATATCATTTGTTCCATCCGGGTTTAACTAGTGGTATTATTAACTCCATGAACTTTTATATATGCGTGCTGGGTGTTTTGGCCCTGGTGAGCATTGAGGCTACAGCGTTCAGAAAAAATTTCTATCAAATATTTCAGTCATGGGATAGCCGTTTAAGATTAGCTTGTTACACCATACTCTGCCTTAGCATAATATGCCTTGGAATTTTTAACAATACTAGATTTATTTATTTCCAGTTTTAGGTGAAAACACTATTGCTCAAATTGTTCCTGATTATGGCCATTGTTATTACGATAGCCACATTTTTATTCGGATTTATCCTGCCAAAGGAACTGATTCAATCAGGAGATGGCTATATCGATCGCTGGCACAAATTTTATACCCAACAATCTTCAGCAGATCTGGTGTTACTCGGTAGTTCCAGAATCCATCGACATTGTGATACAAAAATTTTATCAGGAATGACCCACTTCAAAGCGGAAGTCGTTGCTACAGCAGGAGCACAATTTCATTTTTATGAGAAATTGTTTGAAGATTACCTGAAAAGAAACCCGAACCCAAAACTATTGATTGTAGGAATCGATCTGACAGGCTTGGGAAACAGCAATTATGTCCCTAATCCGGAGTATTTCTTCCCATTTATCCAGCCTTCAGATGCGGTGGCTAGTTTTGCCGAATTCAACTATATAAAAAGGTTTAAGCCACTCGGCTACTTCTACTACAAAGAAATCTATTACGAGAAAATAGTGAATCCCGAAAACGCGCCTCATTTTGCAGGATTTTCCCCAAGAGATGAATCGTGGGACAATACACAAGAGCCGTTTATTGGTAAATTCGCAAGTGGTTTTAATCTTGAATTAAGCGACCAGACCATTGATCATATTTTTAATTTTATGCAGGAACAACAAAAAAAAGGAGTGAATTGTATGGCCATCATTGCTCCCGAATATTACCCAGTTTGGTCAATTGAAAATAACCGGAATTTAGCCATTCAAAAACTCTTCAATACTGCCAATTATCTCAAAATACGTTTGATCAATTTTTCGGATAGTTCCTATAAGATCTGTTTCAATCAGCGTTATTTCTATAATTCACAACATTTGAATAAAAACGGTGCGGAGATATTCAGCAAGGATTTGGCCGATTCAATCAATAAATATTATCCCTAAATTCACCCATTCATGAAAAGCATACTATGAATCTTGACAATCAAACAGTATTGGTCACCGGGGGCACCGGCTCCTTTGGCAATAAGGTCGCGAAATACCTACAAGGCCTAAATCCGAGGAAGATCATTATTTATAGTCGAGATGAAAAAAAGCAATATGAAATGCAAAAGCATTATCCCGACTATCAATACATGATCGGAGATGTAAGGGACAAGGATCGCCTGTTTCAGGCCTGTAAAGGAGTAGACTTTATTTTTCATGCTGCTGCCTTGAAACATGTTCCTGCATGTGAAAATTACCCATATGAAGCTGTCAAGACTAATATCATCGGAAGCCATAATATTTGCGAAGCCGCCATATATAATCAGGTAAAAATTGTAGTGGCTCTGTCAACTGACAAGGCTGTTAAACCCATTAATGCCATGGGTATTTCCAAAAGCATGATGGAAAAAATTGTTTGTTCGCAGAATCAGGTCCCCATTGATACTTTGTTCTGTGCGGTCCGCTATGGGAATGTAATGGGCTCAAGGGGATCTGTGATTCCTTTTTTCAAGCAGCTGATCACTGAAAAAAAACCTTTGACCATCACCGATGATAAGATGACCAGGTTTATGATGACTTTATCCGAATCCGTGGAACTGGTACTATACGCTATGAAAAATGCAAAGGGGGGAGAGGTTTTTGTTAAGAAGGCACCAGCCTGCCTGGTGACTGATCTAGCCAGGACGATGATCAAAAAATATGGCGACGGAGATCTTTCGGGTATTAAAACGGTGGGCATCAGGCCTGGGGAGAAAATAGATGAAGTGCTTGTTAACGAATATGAAATCAGAAGAAGCTTGGAGAATGATCATTTTTTTGTTGTCTATCCAGAATACAGCACTTACCAGGAAAATCACGCTTATCCTAGCGGATACGAATATACTTCAGCCAATACCCATCAGCTCACCAGTTATGATTCAATCGCAGGTTTGCTGGATCAAATGGGTGAGGAAACCTATTATAGTTGAATGACCAGATGAGCCAGTCCTGGGTGAAAAATATATTAAGGAAAGTCCCGCCAATTAAAAGGTTGCTGCGTTACCAAACGCTCTGGGAGCCTGGGCATTACTATAGCGCCATACCGGAGAAGACATCGGCCTTGGCAGTAATTGAAAAAGCTAAAGATCCCTTTTTTCCAAAGGGTATTGATTTGCGGGATGAAGCCCAGTTAAGCTTGCTGGATGAATTGATTCCATTTATGCGGGAAAGCCGGTTTCGCAATGATCTAAAGACAAGTACCCACCGGTTTTTTAATAAAAACGGGGTCTATGGTTACAGCGATTCATTAATTCTCGAAGCCATGATCAGGCGGCTTAAACCTTCCCGGATCATTGAGGCTGGCTCAGGGTTTACCTCGGCCTTGATGATGGATGTTAATGAAAAATTCTTTAATAATTCGATCCGCCTTGAATTTATTGAACCTTACCCCGAGCGTCTATTCAGTCTGCTAACGGAAGAAGACAGGAAGAAAGTAACCCTTAGGATACATGGTTTACAAACGGTCGATCTTTCCGTGTTTAAAGAATTAACAGGAAATGATATTCTTTTTATCGACTCAACCCATGTAGCCAAAACAGGCAGCGACCTGCTTTTCTTATTCTTCGAGATTCTACCCGTGCTTCAACCTGGGGTGTATATTCATTTTCATGATGTATTCCATAGGTTTGAATATCAGGCCTGGCATTTTGAATCTTATAAAGGGTTTGCATGGAATGAGGATTATTTCCTGCGCTCCTTCTTAATGTATAACAAGGAATTCGAGATCGTACTCTTTTCAAACTATTTGGATTCTATGTATAAAGAGCATATCCAGGAAAAAATGCCTGATTATCCATTTCTAACCGGAGCCCAATTATGGATCAGAAAACGCTGAATCGCCAAATTGTGATTCTGGGTTCCCGTGGAATGCTTGGCCAGGTGGCAAAAAGGTATTTTTCGCAGGCGGGTTATGGGGTTACCTGTTATGACGAAAGATTTGGACCAATGGATCGAAAGCCTTATAGCGATTTTCTCCGGGGATTGCGCCATTCCATCCTGATAAATTGCGTGGGGAAGATCAGACAAAAGTCAGCCGATCCTGGCGAAATGCTTATCGCAAATACCATATTACCTGCTGAATTGCGCAATTGCCTGCATGAAGAGGTTATACTTGTGCAGCCCAGTACGGATTGTGTGTTCAATGGACAAAGGGGTACTCCTTATCCTGGCAACATTCCTTCAGATGCCACGGACGAATATGGCTGGTCGAAAAGGCTCGGGGAAGTCGTTTTACTGGGAAGACCTAATACCCTTGTTCCCAGGGTAAGCATTATCGGACCCGACCATAATCCAAAAGGGCGGGGTTTATTTTCTTGGGTAATATCAAATCCGCCAGGGAGCAGGATTAAAGGTTATACCAATCATTTATGGAACGGGATTACTACGCTCGAGTGGTGCAAACAGGTCGAACATTTTTTTAAAAAGGAAGATGGATTTGAATTCCAGCTGTTACAATTTGGGACCTCGGAACATTATTCCAAATATGAAATGCTCGGTTTGTTCAACGAGATTTTCAAGCTTCAGCTCTTTATTGAACCCTTTGCCACGGATATTACTGTAGACAGGAGACTCCTGGCAGATATTGTATGCAAACCACTTCCTGCTCAATTAACGGAAATGGCTTCTTTTTAATATGGGCTCCTGCACCATCCTCATATTGACCTATAAAGGGAAACATCATCTTGAACTCCTTTTGCCGACTGTCCGGGAGTCTATTTCCAATTATCATGGAAAGATGCGGATCGATGTAATGATTGTTGACAATGGAAGGGATGAAGCTACCAGGGATTTTTCGCAAGATAATTTCCCGGAATTTCACTATGATTTTTCGGCGGTCAATGATTACCTGTTCTCCTTAAATGCCTATATCAGCCGGTTGGAGACAGATTTTGTATTGATTTTAAATGATGATATGCGGATGGATAAGGAAGTATTGAATGAACTGATCCCGGTAATCAGTAATGATTCATCACTTTTTGCGGTAACCAGCAGGATTATGGACTGGGATGGCATATATACAGCATCTGCGGTCCGGACAGCCAGGTACAAAAGAGGGTGGGTATACAGTTATTATCTCAATCCTTCCGAAACCCAAACAAAGTATACATTATATCCAGGTGGGGGGGCAGCTATTTTCCGTACCGCCTTGTTCAACCTCCTTAAAGGATTTGATCCTTTATTTCGACCCGCTTATTATGAAGATGCTGATCTTGGGGTACGGGCCTGGCAAAAAGGATGGAAGACACTTTACCATCCAAAAGCCATCCTCTTCCACAGGGAGGGCGGGACCATCAATGATCAATTTAAAAAGAACCGGCTTGAACAAACCATATATAAAAATCAAATCCTATGGATGATAAAAAATGCCAGGCATCCGGGGTTTTTAGGCTGGTTTTTTTTATTGCTTCCCTATCGCCTTTTGATATACTTTTTCAATAGCCGGAACCATTTTCGAGCCCTGCTTAATAGTTTTGCGAAAATACCGGATGCATTACTGAAAAGAAGGGAATTGAGCATCAGGGCAAGCGACACTGAGTGGCTTGGTATGCTGAACCTGCCCTATGCAGGTCAACAATTGAATTTTGGAAAACAATAATGGATATTTTGCAAAAAGACAGCCCTGATTATATTCCTTTTTGCTCGGAGCTCTTTCAGTATTATGGAGGGGTCTCCGATTTTACAAATAACCTGGCAAGGCAGCTCAAGAAGAAAGGAAAACTTCGTTTTGTAGTAGCAGCCATTGCAGAAAAATTTGATTTTGGTTTTGAGGTGATCCGGTTCGACGCAAAATTCCAAAGAGGCAGTTACGCGCTTGATAAGTGGAAGATTTTCAGCAAATTCATCACCTTATGGTATTACACCAATTTTTATTGGAGCAGTTGGAAAAGCCTGAGAAAACTGGTAAAAAAGGGTCAGCATTCATGCATTGTTTTTTCGGAATATTATTCCAGCAACTTTGATATTATCATCCGCTGCGCCCGATTCCTGAATATCAGGTATGGAATTGTTTTTCACGGCCTGGACCTGATCTGCGCAAAAAATAAAAAATTTGTTCATTTTAAAGAAAACTTTAAAGAAGCTGAATTTATCGTGTTTAATTCGCATGCAACGCAGGACCTTTGTACGGAACTTTTCCATCTGCAAGCCAAGCGGACCCTTCTTGTGTATCCTGGTATCGATATTGCCGGAGTTCAAGAAAAATATAAGGATTTGCCTAGGGACCCAACTTTCCGCCCGGATCAGCAAACCATCATTTTTTCCACCGTATCCAGGCTGATTCAAAGAAAGGGGATTGATATCGCCATTCGAATCGTTCATGAACTTGCCAAAACATATCCGAATATCCGGTATTATATCGCAGGTTCCGGTGAGAAAAGCGCTGAGCTGGCGAGGCTTATTGACCAATTGGGCGATAGCTCATCCATTCATATGTTAGGAGAAATCAGTGATGCCAGGAAATATCAATTGCTGGAAGAATCCGATTTCTTTCTGCTTCCCAACCATAGTGCTGAAGGAAAAGATTTTGAAGGTTTTGGCATTAGCTTTATCGAAGCCTCTCTTCTTGGAAACGTGGTTATCGGCGGCAAACAAGGGGGAGTGAAAGAAGCTGTCAAAGATTTCTATTCCGGTTACCTGTTCGACTTTGATCAGGAGGCCTCTTCCATCCAAGCAATTCAGAAAATCAGAGAATTGTTGGAGGATAGGGAAAAAATAAATGAGATCCAATGCAACGGAACGGCCTTTGTGCATGTAAACTTTGATTGGAACAAATTAATCGATGAATTTCTAAAATGTGAAAATGGGAAAGCTTCATTCCAATAATTAACAATTTGAATCCTGTGAAAATATTATGGAAATCGTATTTTGAGATTAACTTATTTTTGCATAGCCTTGAACCAAACGCCTTTTTATGCCTATGATGCCAAAACTAGTCCTATTCACCTTTGACTATGAACTTTTTTTGGGCAAGCGGAGTGGAAACGTAAAGGATTGTCTTATCGAACCCACTTCCAAAATTCTCTCATTACTTAACCAGTATGGGCTAAAAGGGATATTCTTTATCGATACCATTTATCTCTGCCGTTTAAGAGATATCAGCTCTGAATTTAAGCCTGCTGAACACGATTATAGCAGTATCCGGGAACAGCTTCAACAGATCGTGCAGCAAGGCCACTATATTTTCCCTCATATCCATGGTCACTGGCTGGACGGCGAATATTTGCCCGAAAAAAATGAGTGGACACTCCAAAACAACCGGTTTTATCATTTTGCTTCTTTGCCGGCCGAAAAGCAAAAAAAATTATTTGACGATTCTATACATATTCTAAACGCAATTGCAGGTGAAGGCCGACCAGGGTTTAAACTCGATACCTACCGGGCAGGCGGTTGGTCAATTCAACCTTTTAAATATTTTGATTCAAATTTCAAAAGACATGGTATCCTTAATGATTTTAGTGTAATTCCGGGTAAATGTCTTTTTTCAGACGCACAAGGTTTTGATTTCAGAAACGCACCAGAGGATAAGCCGGTGTATCGATTTAAAGATGACGTCTGTTCAGTGGATGAAAATGGACCATATACGGAATGGACAATTTCAACGCTGCCTATGACAGACACCCAGAAATGGATTGATTTTAAGATTGGAGGGATGCTCCAACGCCTTCATATTACCAAAGACATAAAAGGATCTACCGTGATTTCCCATATCCGGGGAGAAGGAGACTCATTCGACGGAGGTAATACCACGAGGTACATTGCATCATTTGAAGGCCTCAACCAATACAGAATTTGGAGATACCTGAAGTTGATCCGGAACCTGAATTATTTTCATTTCATATCCCATCCCAAACTGCTC
>Ga0302325_10004637_pt1 | contig 31637 bp, 42 predicted proteins | sample Palsa_T0_2_FD_201948 | JGI IMG/M metagenome (GOLD analysis project Ga0302325, IMG submission 201948) | Peat permafrost microbial communities from Stordalen Mire near Abisko, Sweden - Palsa_T0_2 | ecosystem: Environmental > Terrestrial > Soil > Palsa > Peat permafrost | place: Sweden: Abisko... | reverse complement strand
ACGCGCCGTTGCGCCGGGAGTGGGCGCTGGTCTGCGACGCCACGGACTACCCGGCCTGCGTGGCAGGCTGGGAGTTCGCCGGCCAGGAGGACAGGCCTGACGCTGACCGGCGATTCGAGGTGCTGTGGACGGTCGACCCACGGGCGGTCAGGGATGCGGCGACCATCTGCGCCCAGCTGGCGGAGTCCTGGTCGCCAGGCCTCGGCCCGCTACTTGGCCGCCTGCCTGCCGACCCGGTGCCAGCCGCCTCGGCCGACCTGCAGCGGGCCACGGGCCTGCTCAACCGGATGACCGGCTACATCGAAAGCGCCACTCGCGCCTAGGAGTCGCAGACGCGCCGGACGGAGAGTCAGCCGCCGTGCCGGATGAAGAATCAGTCGGCGTGCAGGACGAAGAACAAGAAGCACAGGAAGCGCGGCATGTCCGCGAGCTCGGGGAACAGCTCGCGGGCTTCCGGCACCGGGTCCGGCTCGCTGATGACGGAGATCCGGAAGCCGGCTGCGGTGAAGGCATCGGTCATCGCGTGCAGCGGCCGGCTCCAGAAGCTCATCGGGACGGTCTGGCCGCCCATGATCCAGTCCTCGGTCCAGTTGTAGGTCGCGAAGTAGTCGCGCTTGCGCCCAGCCTCGCGCTGGAGGCCGTGGATGGCAAAGGGATGGTCGACGGCCACGATCAGCCGGCCGCCGGGCCTCAGCACGCGCCGCAGCTCGGCCAGCGCCGGTCCCCAGTCCTCCAGGTAATGCAGCACCAGGGCCGCGATGACATCATCGAACGCGCCGTCGGCGAACGGGAGCGAGCTGCCCAGCTCGGCCACCTGCAGGTCCGCGTCGTCACCGAGCCGCCGCCGGGCCTGCTCGACCATCCCGGCACTCGAGTCGAAGCCGGCCAAGATGGCGCCCCGGTCGCGTAGCGCCGCGAACAGCGGGCCGGAGCCGCAGCCTGCGTCGAGGATCCGCCGGCCGGCCACGTCCCCGGCCAGGGCGAGGATCGCAGGCCGTGCGTAATAGGCATTGATGAGACTGGTCTCGTTGTCGGCCGTGTACGCCTCAGCGAGGACGTCATAGTCGTTGACCCTGGGCGGATCGGCCGGCCGAGCGGGGTTTTCTGGAACGGTAGGCATGCGGTCCATGCTCGCACCGGCAGCTTGCTAGTCCAATCGTTGCGGGGACAGTCCCTGCATTATCGCGCCAGTGGCGGGTAGCGGGTGCCCCATCAGCGGGTCACCGCTACTGGGGGGTGCGTGCACGTGAGATGGCAATGATGCCCGGTGGCGTGTCGGCGATTAGCGCGCGGCGTGCGGAGGGCAGCCGCTACCGTTTTGTCTTCAGCGCGGAGCTGAGCCGCGCCCGGAGGCGCGGATGTCGTGCTGGAGGCTGCAGGGTGACGACGGCCGGTGCTGACGTGCAGATCACGGACCTGGCGGTCGATGATCATGCGTGCCTGACTTTTGGTGAGCCCGAGGACCTGTTCGACCTGACCGCGGCGTTCGTCCGCGACGGGCTAGCGGGCGGCCTGAGGGTGGTGTGGGTAACCGAGGCGGGACCGCAGCGCGCCGTGCCGGAGCTGGCGCGGCGCGGGATCCTGGTGGAGTCGGCCGTGTCGAGCGGGCAGATGACGGTGGCGGATTACGAGGGCTGCCTGCTGTCTGAGCAGGCGTTCAGCGCCGCGGAGGCGATGCGGTGGCTGCGCGGTCAGATGACGGCCAGCCAGCACGACGGGTTCGGCGGCCTGCGGGTGGCGATGGACATGAACTGGGCGCTACGCCCGGTCAGCGGCGTGGAGCAGCTGCCCGAGTTCGAGGAGGGCATAGCAGCGGCGCTGGCCGGGACGACGGCTTCGGTCCTGTGCCAGTACGACCGGGAGCGGTTCGACCCGGTCACGCTGGGCACCGTGGCGCCGTTCCACACCCGGTCGGTGGCGGCCGCCACCTACTACGCCGATGCGCTGCTGCGGATCTGCCGCCAGTACGCCCCGCCGGGGATCCGGCTGGCGGGGGAGATCGACTACCAGCGGGAAGAGCCGCTTTCGCTGGCGCTGGCCGAGGCGATCCGGCTGGACGGCGACATCACGATCAACCTGGCCGACCTGACCTTCATCGACGGCGCCTGCGCACGGATGATCCTGAACGCGGCCCGCGGCCTGGCTAGCTCGCGGTCCGTCCAACTGCGGTGCCATCCGGCTATTGCTGACACCTTCGTCCTGCTCGGAGCCCGCGACATCGCGGGAGTCAGCCTGGTGAGCGCGGATGACCGGTAACGTCCACGGCGCCGGACAGCCACCTGCGGGCCAGGAAGACAAGCTGCCTGGCCCAGCCACGACCATCGCGGCTCGCGCTGAGCCCGCGACCCTGGACCAGCCCTTCGACGGTGACTCCCTGTACTCGGTGCGGGCAGCAGTGGCCGCGCACGCCTCCGACGCCGGCATCGGAGAGAACCGTGTCCGGGACGTCGTCCTGGCGGTCCACGAACTGGCCGCCAACGCGGTACGCCACGGCGCCGGGCACGGCCGCGTCCGGCTGTGGGCCACCGGCGACGGGATCCGCTGCGAGGTAACCGATCCGGGCCCCCCGCCCGCCCAAGCCGACGGCGACCGCCCCGGCGCGGGCGTCCCCGACGCCGCCCAATGGCCGGTCGAGCACGGCCACGGGCTGTGGCTGGTCCGCAAGATCGCCGATCAGGCTAGCATGGAGTCCGGAGCATCCGGCACGATCGCCACCGTAAGCTTCCGCGCCGGCACCGCCCGCACGACGACCTGACCGGCCGTCCCGAGGCGGACGCGTCGATGACGCTGACCTGATCCAGGTCAGCAAGGACAGGGACCTCCCCCAGCGTGCCTGCTTGCCAGGCTCGTGCGCTGCTGGGGACAGCCAGCGTCAGGTGCCCTGGTCACGGAAGGGTCTCACGCCGTGGCGTGCGGCACTCGGTTCGGCCGTCCGGGTGGCTCTGGGCTGGACATAGCGCCAGGACACCGACATCAGAGCGCCGCCGAGGGCGGAGTCGCCGACCTGCCAGCGGCCACCGGTGGAGCGGACGATCGAGTCCCCGATGGCCAGGCCCAGGCCGGTCCCGGAGCCGTGTTCGGTGGCCCGGTGGAACCGGTCGAACAGCCGGGACCGTTCCGCCTCCGAGATGCCGGGGCCGCTGTCCTCCACGACCAGGCTGGCCCGGCTGCCCTGGGCCAGGACCTGGATCCGGACCTGCCCGCCGGGGCCCGCATAGCGGCAGGCGTTATCGACCAGCACCCCGGCCAGCCGGTCGATCCACTCCGGCGGCGCGCTGATCAGCACCGGCGTGTCCGGGGCGTTGGCGGTGACAGCCGGGCCGACGCTGCGGAACCGGTCTGCGCAGGCCTGGGCCAGCGTGGCCAGGTCGACCGGCTCGTCGCCAGGGGGCGGCGGCCGGGAGTCGAACCGGGCCAGCCAGAGCATGTCATCGACCAGCTGGCGCAGCCGCTGGGTCTCGCCCTGGATGCGGGTCAGCGCGTCCCGGTAGCCGGTCGGGTCCCGCGGGGCGGACAGGGCCACGTCGGCCTCGGCCCGGATCACGGCCAGCGGGGTGCGCAGCTCGTGCGAGGCGTCGGCGGTGAACTCCAGCTGGCGGCGACGCGACTGCTCCACCGGGGCTAGTGCACGCTGGCCCACCACCAGCGAGGCGAGGAACACCGCGGCCAGCACGGACGGCCCGGCGATGAGCTCGACGTCCTGTAGCAGGTTCCGGGTATGAGCGTCACCGGCCAGGCTCTGACCGGCGACCAGCCAGCCGCTGCTGTCCCGAGCCATCTTCAGCCGGAACTGCGCGTCCCGGAGGCCAAGGCCGGCGGTCAGCGCCAGGCCTTCGCGGGCGGCGGCGTCGCGGAACAGCAGGGCGGGAAGGGATGGCGCGCCCGGGCTGTGCGCGGTGACGGTCCCGCTGGTGCTCGCGGCCCACAGGTACACCGGCGCCGAATCGGCGTCCAGGTCGTCTGGATCCCCGCCGCCGCTAGGGTCGCCTGTCCGCTGGGTGAGCTGGGAAGGGTCACGCCGGGCATCGGAGAGCCGGTCGGCCAGCCGGGCATCGCTCTGCCCGGTCAGGTGCGCGCCCACCAGGACACTGAGCACGATCACGGCGGCCACGTAGGTCACGGCCAGCATCGCGGTGGCCACCGCGGCGACCTTGACCGCAGGGCTCGGGCGCATCCTGGCTTTCATGCTGGCCTCAGGCCGGGGTGATCCGGTAGCCAACGCCCCGGACGGTCTCGATCCGCACTCCCCCGCCGGCCAGCTTGGCACGCAGCCGGGCCAGGTGGACGTCGATGGTGTTGGAGCCGAAGGCGTCGGCCTCGTTGTCCCAGACGTGCTGCGCGATCGAGCGGCGGTCCACCACGTTCGGCGAGCGGCGCATCAGGATCTCCAGGATGCCGAACTCGGTGCCGGTAAGCGCCGGGACCTGGCCGCGGACCAGCACCTGGCGGGTGGCCGGGTCGAACTCGACATCGCCGATCACCATCCGCGGCGGCTGGCTGACCTTGGGCCGGCGCTGCAGCGCCCGCAGCCGGGCCAGCAGCTCGCCGAAGTCGAACGGCTTGACCAGGTAGTCGTCGGCACCCGCGTCCAGGCCGGTGATCCGGTCCGCGGGCGTGTCCCGGGCGGTCAGCATCAGCACCGGCGGACCGGTGCCGCCCCGGCGCAGCCGGGCCAGCAGGTCCAGGCCGGACAGCCGGGGCATCCGCCAGTCCAGCACTACTACCTCGTAGGAGTAGAAGCGCAGGTAGTTCGCTGCGGTCTCGCCGTCGGGCACCAGATCCACGACGTAGCCCTGCTCCCGCAGCCCCCGGGCCAGGACCTCGCCGAGATTCTCGTCATCCTCCGCGACCAGTACCCTCACAACCCCAGAACCTACCCTCGGCGCGGAGGTGTCAGCGAAGCCGCTCACCGCGAGACCCGGCGCCAGACAGGACGAGGGACAAGGCGGAGCGCCAGCGACAGAACGGCCAGCGGAGCCGGGATCCAGACCTTGTCCCGGCCGTCGCGCACGGCCGCGGCGGTAGCCGCGCCGACCTTGGCGGGCGTGGTCGCCAGCGGCGCGGGCGGCATGCCCGCGGTCATCCGGCCGGTAACGAACCCGGGCCGGACCAGGACCACCCGGACCCCGCTGCCGTGCAGCGAGTCGGCCAGCCCTCGGGCGAACGCGTCCAGGCCGGCCTTGGCCGAACCGTAAACGAAGTTGGCCTTGCGCGGGCGGACCGCGGCCACCGAGGACAGCACCACGATCGTGCCGAACCTCTGCTCGCGCATCCGGGCCGCGATGGCCAGCAAGGCGGTGACGTGCCCAGTGAGTTTGGTGCCGATCATGGTGGCGGCCAGGGTGACGTCGGCCTCCACGTCGGCCTGCGGGATGAGCACGCCGGCCGCCGAGATCACCAGGTCCACCGGACTGTGGGCAGAGAGGGCGTCGACGAGGGCCTGGTGGCCGCCCATCTCAAGCGCGTCGTACGTGATCGTGCGGATCTGGTAGGGCAGTGTCCGGCCGGCCTCGGCCAGCCGCGCCTCGTCCCGGCCGGCCAGGACGACCTCGGCGCCGGGCGGGGCGTCCAGCGCGGCCAGGATGGCCAGCGCGAGCTCGCTGGTGCCGCCGAGCACCAGGATGCGGGAGAGAGCGGTCATGGGTCCACCAGTCCGAGTCTGCGGCCGAGGTCGGAGCGGAACCTCGACGCGGGGTCGAGCGCCGCCCGGGCCGCGCGCCAGCGGTCCAGGTCGCCGCCGTACATCTCGGCGAAGGCGCTCCGGCTCAGCCGGCTGTCCTTGGCCAGGTAGACACGGCCGCCGGCCTCGGCCACCTGGCGGTCCAGGTCGTCGAGCAGGCGGCCCAGGTCCGGCCGGCCCGCAGGCATGTCCACCGCCAGCGACCAGCCGGGGAGGGGGAACGACAGGTAGTTGCCGCTGGCCGGGCCGAACCGCTTGAGGGTACCGAGGAAGGCAGCGGCCCGGTGCCGCTGCAGCTCGGTGATCACGTGAGCCAGCAACTTCTCTGCTCCGAGCGGGATCACGAACTGGTACTGGCGGAAGCCGGCCGGGCCTAGAGTCCGGTTCCACTCCCGGACCGCGTCCAGCCGGTGGAAGTAGGCAGGGATCCCCGCCACGCTGGTGCGGCCTTGGGGCGAGGCCCGGAACCACAGCTGGTTGAACGCATGGGCCGACCACGTAGTCACCGGGCAGAACGGCAGCGTCGGCGCCGGCCAGGAGCGGCTCAGGTGGTAACGCAGGCCCTCCGCCTCATGAACCGGGTCAGGATAGGTCAGGTGGTCGCCGGTATCGAGCACGCCGCGGCCCAGCGAGCGACCGGCGGCAGACAGGTCGATCCAGGAAACGGCGTACCGGGCGCCGGGTTCGTCCTGCGCGGCCAGCAGCGCATCCAGGTCGCCTAGCCTGCGGGTCGTGACCCGCAGCCGGGCGCTTCGGATCTGCAGCAGCCGGAGCCGGACGCTGACGATGACGCCGGTCAGGCCCATGCCGCCCACGGTAGCGCGGAACGCCGGTGAGCCCGGGCCGACGACGCGCAGGGCGCCGTCGCCGTCCAGCAATTCGATCGTGTCGATCCAGGCCGAGATGGAGCCATCGCCGTGCTGGTTCTTGCCGTGCACGTCGGCCGCGACCGCGCCGCCCACGGTCAGGTGCCGGGTTCCGGGCAGTACCGGCGGCAGCAAGCCGAGCGGCACCAGGCAGGCCAACAGCTCGGTGAACGTGACGGACGCGCTGACCTGCACCGCGGCGTGCTCCGGGTCGGGCTCGATCCGGCTGGCCGTCGCGGGGTTCAGCACCACGCCGCCGGCGTTCTGCGCGGCGTCGCCGTAGCTGCGTCCGGCCCCGCGGGCCAGTATGCCGCCGGCCGGGGCGCCGACGATGAGGTCGCCGAGCTGGCGCAGGTCCAGCGGGCCGGTCACCAGGGCGCGCGACGGTGCTGTCCGGCCCCAGCCGGACAGCACCCGCTCGGTCGTCGTTGTCATCATGTCTCCCAGATTCCGGCCGCGAACAGCGCCAGCCAGGCCAGCTCGCAGGCCACCATGAGCCCGTCCCGGCTCAGCAGGTCCTCTACCGGCGTGGCCGTGCCGCGCCCGGTGAGCAGGCCGAACCGGACCAGCGCGGCGGCCAGCGGCAGCCCGCTGGCCAGGTGCCAGCGGGCGGTCCCGGCCGGCTGCCCGGCCGCCCAGGCCAGGTAGCACCCGATCATCGCGGCGCCGGCCGCGAGCTGGGCCAGCCGCAGCATCCCGGCCCGGTACCGGCGGATGACCGGCCGGTGCGCGATCGCTTCGGGGCCCAGGCTGGTCAGCTCGGTATACCGCTTGGCGACAGCTACGCCGAACGCGCCCAGGCTGCAGACCAGCAGGAACCACCCGGACGGCCGCACGTGGGTGGCGGCCGCGCCGCCGAGCACGCGGAGCAGGAACCCGGAGGCCACGAGGCACAGCTCGAGTACGGGGATGTGCTTGAGCAGCCCGGAGTACAGGAAGGAGATGCCCAGGTAGCCGCCGACCGACGCAGTCAGCAGCGGCTCGGAGATGACCACCCCGGCGGTGATTCCGGCCGCGGCGCTCACCGTGCTCAGCGTGATCGCGTGCGACTTGGGCAGGTCGCCGGCGGCGACCGGGCGGTGCCGCTTGCGCGGGTGCCGCCGGTCCCGTTCGGCGTCCGCCACGTCGTTGGCCAGGTACACCGCCACCGAGGCGCAGCCGAAGGCGGCCGCGGCCACCAGCGCGTAGCCCAGCCCGTCATCCCGGCCCAGGGTGGCTCCGGCCAGCGGCGCCGCGAACACGAGCAGGTTCTTCGGCCACTGCCTCGGCCGGGCCGTGGTCAGGACGGCCGTGACCCAGCGCAGCAGCCGGACCGGGGACGACCCGGCCTCCGCCTCGGCGGTCACCGGGCGTGCACCACGGTGAAGTCACGGCTGTAGACCGAGTAGTACCGGTAGGCGCTCTGCTGCTGGGTCGGCAGCAGGTTCACCGGCCGGGGGTCGGACGGATGACCATGCGCCTGGTAGTACTCGAACGACATCCAGAACGGGTTGATGTCCAGCTGGAGCGCCTCGACCGCGCCGGCCCGCCGCAGCAGGTCCGCCAGCGTGCGCACGTCCAGCGCCGGGCCGTACACGAAGATGACCCGGCCGTCCCTGGTGACGCCCAGGCCGGAGCGCCACACGTAGTAACCGCCGCCTAGGGTGGCGCCCCAGCTGCCGAGCACGTCCTGGTTCACCGACGCAGGGACCTGGCCGTGATCGATGATCAGCCGCAGGTTCTGCCGCACCCCGGCCACATCCGGGCTCATCCGGACCTCGCTGCCCCAGGCGCCGATCTTGATCGTGCCGTTGCGGTAATAGACCACCGACGCCGCCCCGCTGGTCAGCGTGCCGCGGGTGGTGCCGTTGAGGTAGAAGCCGCCGCCCGCGGTGTTCAGCTTGAAACCGCCGTTGAACGTGGCCAGCAGGCCGGCGCGGGTGCCCGCGGGCACGTATGGCTCGGCCTTCCAGTTACCCGGCCCCGGGTCCTCCGCGCCGGGCCGCAGCTGGAACCGGACCAGCCGCTGGTCCAGCGATACGATCCCGGCCACGTAGGAGGTGTGCACCCGGTCCGGCCGCAGGTACGTGCCGAACATGGCGGCCTGGCCGTTGACTCTCTCCAGTACGCGCCAGGCGCCCTCGCCTGGCAGCGGCGCGCCCGCCGGAGAGCTCAGCCGGGCTGGGATGATCGGCTGGAGCCCGTGCGCGCGCGAGCGGGTCGTGCTGGCCCCGGCCGTCGCCAGGCTGCTGGGTGGGGCGGCGAGGGAGAAACCCGGCGTGCCGCCGACCTTGGGCGGGGAGTAGCTGAGCCACTCGCCGAACGTCACCACCGGCCCCAGGTAGTGGTCCCGGGCCCATTCGGCCAGCTTGGAGGAGGTGGATCCGCCGCCCGCCGCGGTCAGCGCCTGCCCGACGGAGAAGCCCGCCCAGACGCACAGGACCGCGATCAGGGCCAGCACCGCCCGCAGCACGCGGCTGCGCAGGAGGCGGCGGATCCGACCGCGGCGGCGAGCATGCCGGTATCCAGGTTTGGCCACTCGGTTGTCCTCCTCGGGAATGTGGACTGCGTTCCCGAAGAGGGTCTACCGGCTCGACATGAAGGAACCATGACGCGGTTTTAGATCATGAAGGAAACATGACAACGGGCCGTTCGCGATGGCGCGCCGCCTACCCTCCAGTCATGCTCAAGCCGCTCGCAGCTATGACCCGCGCCGACTTCCGCCCGTGGCACGCCCAGCCGAGAATCTCCCGGGTAGTCCTGGCCGCTGTCACCGCCGTCGCCGGGTCCCTGGCTGCGGACGCCCTGCTGGTGGTCATCGGGCAGGCCGTGTTCCCGGCCACTAAGGGATACGTGCATTTTCAGTTTCACGATTACGCCAGGCTGACGGTGATCGGGGTCATCATCGCGTGCGCGGCATGGCCGGTCGTCACGCGGATCTCGTCCGAGCCCGCTGGCTGTTCTTCCGCCTAGCCATCCTGGTCACGCTGGTGCTGTGGCTGCCGGACGCCTACATCCTGTACCGGGGCCCGCCCGCCGCCAACCCAGCGGTGAACCTCGGGTCACCTTCGACGCAGATGCCCGCTAGCCAGGGCGGGAACCAGCCCGCCCGTGGAGATGGCGACCCGACGCGGCCGCGGCTGATTTAGTGGAGGGCATGAGTGCTGACGATGTCGTGCCCTCGGATGCTCAGGTCCAGGCGGCCGCCGACGGGCGACCGACGCACCCCGGGGAGCCGCACGCCGGCGGCACCGCGGGCCGGCTCAACTGGCTGCGGGCCGGCGTGCTGGGGGCCAACGACGGGATCGTGTCGGTGGCCGGCATCGTCATCGGGGTAGCGGGGGCTACGCCAGCCCGCGGGCCCATCTTCACCGCCGGGCTGGCCGGGCTGGTCGCCGGGGCCGTGTCCATGGCGCTGGGTGAGTACGTGTCCGTCTCCAGCCAGCGTGACAGCGAGCGCGCGGAGATAACCCAGGAGAAACGCGAGCTCGCCGCCACCCCGGAGGCCGAACTCGCCGAGTTGACCGCCCTGTACGAGGCCAAGGGCCTGTCCGCGGCCACCGCCCGCACCGTCGCCGCTGAGCTGACCGCCCGCGACGCCCTGGCCGCCCACCTCGACGCGGAACTGCACATCGACCCCGAGGACATCCCGAGCCCGGTCCAGGCCGCCGCCGCATCGGCGCTGTCGTTTACCTCCGGTGCCCTGCTGCCGATGCTGGCGATCCTGCTGCCCCCGGCCGCGCTGCGGGTACCGGTCACCTTTGCCGCCGTGCTGATCGCGCTGGGCCTGGCCGGTGCCCTCAGCGCCCGCATCGGCGGTAGCAATATTCGCCGTGCGGTGCTGCGGGTCGTCATCGGGGGCGCCCTCGGCCTGGCCTTCACCTACGGCATCGGGCACCTGTTCGGCACCGCCATCGGCTAACCGGTGCGGCCCTACCAGGGAACACCGTCACGGTCAGGCCGGGCGGGACAGGTCGCCGTCTTTCCTGGCGCGGCGCTGGATCGCCTGGATTTCGGCGATCACCGTGTCCATCGTCGCGGCGAGCTGCTGGTGCACCAGCTTCGGGTCATCGCCCTCGACCGTATAGACGTGGTAACCGTAGCCGTTCAGGTGCAGGATCGGCAGCACGGGCGCCGTCCCGGGCCGGATCGAGAAACTTGTTGGAGTGCCAGCTGGTGGCCAGCGGCCCGGTCTCCGCCTCGCCGTCGCCGATCACGCAGGCCACGATCAGGTCCAGGTACAGCTCGGTGTAGGTGCCTTCCAGGTAGGTGTTCGCTACCATGCCGGGGCCGCCGTGCCCTGGGCCGGCGATGTAGATGGCGTTCAGGTCGAGGTTGTTGATCACCCGGTTGAGGTGCGCATAGATCAGGTTCAGCCCGGCGTGGTGCCCCAGTGCCCGAGCAGCCGCGGCTTGACGTGCTCGGGTCGCAGCGGCTCGGTTAGCAACGCGTTGTCCATCAGGTAGATCTGGCCGACGGACAGGTAGTTGGCGGCGCGCCACCACTCGTCCAGCGTGTCGAGCTCGCTGCTGGTCAGCGGTTCCTGCTCAGTCATCGTCACTTCCTTTTCATCCGAACGGACCGCGGTGCTCGGTCCTGGTTAGCGGTTTCTTCGCAGTGGTTCAGCGCAGCTTGCGCAGGAACGGGTCCGCCTTGAGTGGCCACCGTGGCGCCGGTCATGGTCAGAAGACCGGACCTGCCACCACGGGATACACATCGGGGTAGCTGAGGCGATCGCGGACGGCCACCACGCCCTGAACGTGCCGGATCTTGCGGACGAGGGCGCGGCCGAGGGAGGCGGTTTGCGGGCTGCCCTCCAGGGACACGACGCCGGCCTGGACCGAGACCGCGAACTGGTGCGGGTCTTCGAGAAGCTCGACCGGGATTACGTGGCCGGTGATTTCGTCCTTGATCTCCTCATCGGGACGGTCGAAGATGGCCAGCACGTCGGTCCGGCTGATGATTCCGACGAGCTGGCCGCCGGAGTCGATGACGGGCAGCCGCTTGACCTGGAGGGTGTACATCAGCCGGGCGGCGTGCTCGACCGAGTCTTATGGCGTGACGGTTACCGCCGGGTGAGAGCTCCGGTGTGGTCGGCGTTCAGGACTTCCTTGGCCAGCATGTCGGCCTCGGAGACGACGCCGATCACCCTCCCCCCATCGTCCAGGACGGGGAACGCGCTCACCCTGGACTGGCGGAGCCTGGCCGCCATCTCCTTGAATGAGGCGCCGCTCTTGACTGCCACGACCTGTGTCGTCATGACGTCCTTCACGGTTGCCTTCATCGTTGTCATCCCTTCAGGTCAGGTACCACGAGTCAGTCCACTGGGTAGTTGGTCAGGACACCCAAGCCGCTGGCGGGCGACGGGTACCTGAGACGATCACGAACCGCGACCACGCCCGGGATGTGCCGGACTTGGTCTACGATCGCTTGGCCGACCCCTTGGCTCTCGGGTACGCCGGCCAGAGTCACGACACCGTCCTTCACCGTCACCGTGATGGCGTTCGGATCGACGAGGAACTGGCCGAGGATCACGTCGCCGGTGATCTCCGCGCAGATTTCTGTGTCGGAGCGGTCGAAGACCGCCAGCACGTCGGCCCGGCTGATGATCCCGGCCAGGCGGCCGTCCGCATCGACGACGGGGAGCCTCTTGACCTTGTTCTTGCGCATGAGCCGAGCGGCACTTTCGACAGTCTCGTCGGGGGTAATGGTCGCGGCAGGGCTCGTCATCAGATCGCCTGCAGTTATCCCGCGCGCCTTAGCCTGCTCCTTGTGACGCAGCAGGCCGGTGATCATTCCCGGCATGCCGTCGTAGCCGCCGTCCAGCGCCTCCTTCGTCAGCAGGTCGGCCTCAGAAACGACGCCGATCACCTTTCCCTCGTCGAGGACGGGGAACGCACTGACCCGGTTCTCGCGGAGGGCGGCGGCCATCTCCTTGAAGGGCGCGTCCTTCCCTACGGAGACGACAGGGGTGGTCATGACGTCCTTGACGGTGGTTTTCATGGTGCTAGCTCCTGTGTGCTGCTGGCCTCAACTGAGGACGACTTTGAGAGCACTGGTGTCGGCGGCGCGGGCGAACACGTCGTACGCCTCGTCGATGTCATCCAGGCTGAAGCGGTGGGTGATGAACCGCTTGGCGTCGATCTGGCCGGTGGTAACCAGGTGCATCAGGATCGGGATGGAGGAGGTGTCGACCAGGCCCGTGGTGATCGTGATATTCCTGGACCACAGCTCGTCCAGGTGCAAGGTGGCGCCCTGGCCGTGCACGCCAATGTTCGCGATCCGGCCGCCCGGCCGGCCCAGGCTTACGGCCAGCTCGAAGGTGGCGGGCGTGCCGACGGCCTCGATGGACACGTCCGCGCCCAGCCGCCCGGTCAGTTCCTTGATCACGGCCAGCGGGTCCTCGCGGGAGTTGTTCACGGTGACGTCCGCGCCGAACTGCTTGGCCGCGTCCAGCCGGGCATCGGACCGGTCGATGGCCACGATGTGGCTGGCGCTGAACAGCTGCGCGCTGGTGATCGCGGCCAGGCCGACCGGCCCGGCCCCCACGATGGCCACGACGTCGTCGGGGCGCACGCCGCCGGCCAGCACGCCGACCTCGTAGCCCGTCGGCAGGACATCGGCCAGCATCAGGGCTTCCTCGTCGGTCACGCCGGCCGGGATACGGTAGAGGGAGGTGTCGGGGAACGGAACCCGGACGTATTCGGCCTGGGTACCGTCGATCTTGTGGCCAAGGACCCAGCCGCCGCCCGCCAGGCACTGCCCGTAGCGGCCCTCACGGCAGAACCGGCAGGTCCCGCATGCGCTGATGCAGGGGACCAGCACCCGGTCGCCAGGAGTGAGGGTGCGGACGCAATCCCCGGCCTCCACGACGGTGCCGACGGCCTCGTGGCCCAGAACCCGGCCCGGACGCACCTCGGCCACGTCGCCGTTGAGGATGTGCAGATCAGTTCCGCAGATCGTGGTCGCATCGACACGGACGATGACATCACTGTCATCGGTGAGCTCCGGTTCAGGGACCTCTTCCCAGGCCTTTTGCCCGGGGCCGTGGTAAACGAGGGCTCGCATGGCCGCCTCCAGTTGTCCGTTACGTCTTGCTCGATAGCCTTGCCGGTCCGGTAGGGCGGCGGCAGGGCCGAAAGTCCGTATCCGGACGGGCTGTAGGTCACGGCGATCACGGACCGATGGGAGGTCACGGCGCCCGCGCGCGACGTTAGGTTCGTGGCTAGGCGACTAGCGCCTCCGCACCCGGGAAGGATCAGTCATGTCTGACCGCACGATCACAGAACTCGACCAGGCCGAATGCCTGCAGCTGATAGCACACGGCGGCATCGGCCGCATCGCCTACCAGAGCCGGTTCGGCCCAGCCGTCCTCCCGGTGAACTACCAGTGGCACGACGACGGGATCGTGTTCCGGACCGCCCGGCATAGCCCGCTGGATGAGGACCTGCAGACCGGTATCGCCGGCGGCGATTACAAGGTGGCGTTCGAGATCGACGACATCAACCTGACCGAGCGGACAGGCTGGAGCGTACTGATCCAGGGACCGGCCCACCACGTGAACTCTGAGGCCGAACGCGAATCTGCCCTCCGGGCTGGCGTCGAGCCGTGGGCGGGCGGGGAGCGGGAACTGTTCGTCCGCATCGTCCCGTCCCGGATCACGGGCCGGCGGATCACCCCCGCGTAGGCAGTCATCCGGTCCGGACGAAGGTCTCCCGTCGCGGCGGCTAACGGCCCTGGCCGCCCACCTGCCTTGAGGAGATCTGGCCATGAAGACGATAGATGACCTGGCGGTCGCGGGCAGGCGCGTCCTGGTCCGCGCCGACCTCAACGTGCCGCTCGACGGCGACCGCATCACCGATGACGGTCGCATCCGGGCAAGCCTGCCCACCCTGACCGCGCTGCTGGACCGGGGTGCCCGAGTCGTTGTCTGCGCACATCTCGGTCGCCCGGGAGGTAAGCAGGACCTCAGGTACTCGCTGGCGCCGGTCGGCGCGCGGCTCGCCGAGTTGCTTGACCGCGAGGTCGAGTTCCCTGGCGACATCGTCGGGCCCGCGGCGCACGCGGCGATCGCGGCTATTTCGCCGACCGGCTGGCCGCGCCCGTCGATCTGTACGTGGCGGACGGCTTCGGCGCGATGCACAGGAAGCACGCCAGCGTCTACGATGTCCCGCTGCGCCTGCAGAGCGCGGCAGGCTACCTGGTGCAGGCCGAGGTGGCCGCGCTGAGTCGGCTCACCGCGGATATCCGCCGCCCGTACGTGGTGGTGCTCGGCGGGGCCAAGGTCGCGGACAAGCTCGGCGTGATCGGCAGCCTGATCACCGCGACCGACCAGATCCTCATCGGGGGGGCCATGACCTTTCCCTTCCTGGCCGCCCAGGGCTTGAAGGTCGGCTCATCCATGCTGGAAAGCAGGGAGGTCGACCTCGCCGCGGGCTACCTGGACCAGGCAGCGCAGGCCGGCACTGAGATCATCCTTCCGTCCGACGTCGTCGTGGCGGCCGAACGAACCGCCGGTGCGCCGAATAAGGTGCTAGCCGCGGACGCGATCCCGGCGGACCAGATGGGCCTGGACATCGGCCCGGAGTCGGCCGCGTCGTTCGCTGGGAGAATCCAGCGGGCGGGAACGGTCTTCTGGAATGGCCCGATGGGCGTCTTCGAGCTAGCGCCGTATGCCGGCGGTACCCGGACGGTGGCTCAGGCGCTGGCCGACAGCCGCGCGTTCACGGTGGTAGGCGGCGGCGACACCAGTGCTGCCGTCCGCGCGCTCGGCTTCCCGGACAGCGCGTTCGGCTATGTCTCCACCGGCGGCGGCGCGAGCCTGGAGTTCATCCAGGGCAAGACCATGCCCGGGCTGGCTGCCCTAGCCTGGTCGTGACCGTCGGATGCCGCTGGCGGACATCCGCCGGCGGCATCGGCTACCGGTACCCTTCCCGGCAAGCGTCCCACGCGATCGGCGTTGTCAGGGGCACGCAGCACGGTCCTAAACGCCGGGCCTGTCGGCACCTTCAGCGTCGTTGACATCCCCGAAAACGCGGACCGCGTAAGCGGCCGCCTGGGTACGCCGCTGCATGCCCAGCTTGGCGAACAAGGCGGATACGTAGTTCTTCACCGTCTTCTCGGCCAGGAACATCCGCTCGCCGATCTGCCGGTTCGTCATGCCCTCGCCAATCAGCTCCAGGATCCTGCGCTCCTGGCCGGACAGCCCGGCCAGCGGATCGCGCTTGGCCGGGGCATCCCGCAGCCGGGCCATCAGCTGGCTCGCCGCCCGCGGGTCCAGCATCGACTGACCCGACGCCACCGTACGCACCGCGCCGACCAAGTCGGTGCCGCGGATCTGCTTGAGCACGTATCCCGCCGCGCCCGCCATGACCGCGTTGAAGAGCGCTTCGTCGTCGCCGAACGAGGTGAGCATCAGGCACGCCACCTCGGGCATCCGGGAGCGGATGTCCCGGCACACCGACACCCCGTCGCCGTCCGGCAGCCGCACGTCCAGCACGGCCACATCGGGCCGCAGCGCCGGGATACGCGCCAGCGCGGAGGACACGGTGCCGGCCTCGCCGACGACCTGGATGTCCGGCTCGGCTTCGAGCAGGTCGCGGACGCCCCGGCGGACGATCTCGTGATCATCCATCAGGAACACCTTGATCGGCTGGCCGATCGTATCGCTCGACGCTGAACCGTTCACCGTAGCTCCTGACGTTCGCAAAGGAATGCCCCTGGGGCGGGACTCATCTCAGGTCAACCCTAGGCAGTGCACCCAGCCGAAGCTAAGGACCAAAGTCCCTGGACGGCAGTCCAGAGGACCCCTTAACTGGTCCTTCCGGAATCCCTAGCGCGGTCAGTGAAAGTACCGAGGAAGCAAGAACATTACGCGGAAGACCAGGCCCGGTCCGAAGGACGCACGCGTGGCCGCCGAGGCCGAAACCGGCAAGGTGCTGGCCGAGTTGGACGGACCGCGGCCGGATTCGGTCACCGTCACGGCAGTCCATGGCTTTCCGGTTGAGGAGCTCATCAAGGCCGGCCAGGTCGTGCAGCACTCGCATAGCCCGGTACTCATCGTCCCGCCGGAGGACCCCAGCTGAACGTCACGGCGCCCTGTCTGCTGCCCTGGCAGACAGCCAGGGCAGATCAGGACTCAATCAGGTCAGCCACAGGCCGACGGGCCGTGGCATGGGCAGTCCGGCTGAGGCCGAGCTGCAGCAGCATCTGGGGCGACCCGAGCCCGAGCGGGCAGTCGTTGACCCGGGCCCGGGTCGCGGTGTCTTCCAGCGGCTGGGTGTTCAGGCAGGCGAAGACCCACTGGTTGGCGGCGGTCAGCAGCAGCCGGTGCAGCGCCTGGCCGGCCTGCAGCCACTCCTGCCAGGTATCACCTGAGGTAGACAGCACTAGCGTCACCGGCGCGGCCGGGCCGGTGACGGTCAGCCAGCCGAGGCCCCGACCACGATGCGAGGGGTCTTGTTCCTGATTGTGGACATCTTCGCCAGCTCCCTTCAAGCTGCTGCGGGTCGTCGTAGTGGTGTCATCTCCCTCGCCAGCGCCCGGATCAGTCCGTGGGGAAGAAGGCCCGGGACGGGCCGGTACGCTCGGCGAGCGGATAGTCGAGGCGGTCGCGGACGGCCACCACACCCTGGACGTGCCGGACCTGGCGCACGATCTCGCGGCCTACCTCGCCGGTTTCCGGCGTGCCCGTCAGGGTCACCACGCCGTCCTTCACCGTCACCTTGAATCCGGCCGGATCGACGAGGAAGTCGTTCAGCAGCACGTTGGTCTTGATCTCGTCGTGGATTCCGGCGTCCGGACGGCTGAAGACGGAGAGCACGTCGGCCCGGCTGACGATGCCGACCAGGTGACCGTGGGCGTCGGTGACCGGGAGCCGCTTGATCTTGCGCGAGTACATGAGCCGGGCGGCATGCTCGACGGTGTCCTCGGGAGCCACGGTCACCGCCGGGCTCGTCATCAGATCGCCCGCTATGACGCCGCGCGCCTTGTCGGCGTCCCGGTGATGCAAGATGCCGGAGATGATCCCAGGCTCGCTGTCCAGGGCTTCCTTGGCCAGCAGGTCGGCCTCGGAGATGACGCCGGATACCGTGTCCTGGTCGTCCAGGACGGGGAACGCACTGACCTGGTGGTCGCGCAGGGCGGCGGCGAGTTGCTTGAACGAGGCGTCCTGCCGGACCCACACGACGCGGGTGGTCATAACGTCCTTGACGGTAGTTTTCATGATGCTCACTCCTGTGCTGTTAGCCCGTATAGCGGTGTCAGGCGGCTCGCCGCCGCTTGTCCAGGTTCTTGTGGGCGAGGCCGCCGATCGCGGCCAGCGCGACGGCGAAACCGACGCCGGCGGCGCCTTGAGCTGCCACGACGCGATCCGCGATCGCAGCCTGCGGCATCGGAGGATCGGCCAGGTCGCCGGCGTGATTCACCCACACCATGACCGAGCTGCCCGCAGCCGTCCCGCCGGGTGCGGGGACCGGGCCGCTGCGGAACTGCCCGTCCGGCGCCCGCCACCGGGCGGGGGTGTCAGCGACCGTTCGCGCTCCGGACGCACCGCGAAGCGGAGCCGCCTGCACCAAAGTCGCGGGTACCTGACGGAGGGTGGTCCGCTGAAGCCGCGCCGCGCGATACAGCGTGCCGTCAGCCAACCGGCCGGCCGCATAGGCGACCAGCGGGGAGCCGGCCAGGAACGCTCCCATCAGCCCGCCGAACACGGCCGTCTCCATCCGGTCCGACGAGTACCTGCTGGTCCGGTGTCCTTGTTTCATCGGTCTCACATCCTTTTCCTTAGCCGCTAAGCCTTTTCGGGTTCCATGTCGATGGCCCCGGAGGGGCATTCAGCCGCGCACATGCCGCAGCCCTTGCAGTAGTCGTAGTCGATCTCGTACTGGCCGTCGGCGAGCTTGACGATGGCGTTGTCGGGGCAGACGCTGTAGCAGTTGTCACACCCGAAGCAGTTGCCGCAGGACATGCAGCGGCGCGCCTCGAACACCGCGGTCGACTCATCGAGCCCGCCGGTCACCTCGTCGAAGGCGGTGATCCGCCGGGCGGCTTCCAGCTGCGGGCGCACTGTAGCCGGAGCGTCGGCGTAGTACCAGGTGTTGAGGCGGCCGAAGCCGGCGAGTTGGTGCCGGGCTGGTACCGTGCCGCTGCCGCCGCGCAGCCAGGCGTCGATCTGGTGCGCCGCCTTCTTGCCGTGGCCGATGGCCACCGTGACCGTCCGCTCGGCGGGCACCATGTCCCCGCCGGCGAAGATCCCCGGGTGCCCGGTCATCAGGCCAGGCCCCACCTCGACCACGCCGTCGGCGAAGGTCACGCCGGGCACGTCCGCCAGCACGGACAGGTCGGCGTTCTGGCCCAGGGCCAGCACCAGGCAGTCCGCCTCAAGTTCTTCGAACTCGCCAGTCGGCTGCGGGAAGCCGGTCTCGTCCAGCTTCATCTTCTCGATCAGCAGCTTGCCCTCGTCCGCGTGCGCGACCGTGGACAGCCAGCGCATCGTGACGCCTTCCTCAAGCGCCTCCTCGACTTCGGTGTCGTGGGCGGGCATCTGGCCGCGGGTCCGGCGGTACACCACGACGGCCTCGGAGGCGCCGAGGCGCCGCGCGGTGCGGGCGGCGTCCATGGCGGTGTTCCCGCCGCCGTAGACGGCGACCCGGCGGCCCAGCATCGGGCCCCCGGACTCAGGCGGGGCGCCGTCTTCCATGCTGTGCAGCATGAACACCGCGTCCATGATCCGGGCCGAGTCGCCGGCCGGGATGTAGGCACGCCTGCCGATGTGGGCGCCGGCGGCGACGAACGCGGCGTCGAAGCCCTGGCCGGGGGCGGCGCGGCCGCCCGCGCCTTCGGCGAGCTCGGCGAGGAGGTCGGTGACCTTGGCGTTCAGTTCGAGGGAGACACCCATCTGAAGGATCCGGTTCACCTCGGCGTCCAGGATCTCGCGCGGCAGCCGGTACTTCGGGATGCCGTAGCGCATCATGCCGCCGGGCTCGGCGCCCGCGTCCTTGATCGTCACCTGGTGCCCCAGGCGGGTGAGATGGTAGGCGGCCGACAGGCCGGACGGCCCCGCGCCTACCACCAGCACCCCCCGCCCACCTCTCCTGCCCCCTCCTGTCAGCGCCGCAGCGACGGGAGCTTGCCAGCTATTGCGGAGCGCCTCGTCCCCCAGGAAGCGCTCGACGGAGTTGATGCCTACGGCCGAGTCCAGCTGGGCCCGGTTGCACGCGGTCTCACACGGCCGGTAGCAGACCCGGCCCATGACCGCGGGGAACGGGTTGTCGTCCATGATCTGCCGCCAGGCGGCCTCGTACCCGGCCGGGCCGCCTTCCTCGGCGTCGTAGAGCCACTGCTGGATGTTCTCCCCTGCCGGGCAGCCGTTGCTGCACGGCGGCAGGTTGTGGACATAGACCGGCCGCTCGGTGCGCCAGGCGCCGGTGTGGTTGGCGCGGCTCGACCCGACGTCCAGGGTGATCGCGAACGGCTTACGCATCATGATTACAGCCCTCCGGCGTCGGCGGGGATGGCCGGGGCCCGCAGGCCGGGCCGTTCGGGAGAAAGATGGAAACGGGTGATGTTGCGGTCGGCGCCCGCCTGGATCCGGGCGATGGTCTCGGTCCGCTCGACCGGCGCGAACAGGTGCGCGTAGCGGGCCTGCAGCCGCAGGTAGTCGGTGACCGGCACCTGGCGGCGGATCGGCGTGGCGCTCACGACCTGGCCCGTCTCGGCCTCGAAGACCGGGAACAGGCCACTTTCCGTGGCCAGCCGGGCCACCTTGATCGTGTCGGCCGGGGCGCTCCCCCAGCCCAGCGGGCAGGGCGCCAGGACGTGCAGGTAACGGGCGCCGTGGAAGTCCATCGCCCGGGTCGCCTTGTACTCCAGGTCGCGCGCAGGTCGGCTACCGTGGCGGTGGCCACGTACGGAATCTCGTGCGCCATCGCGATCAGCGGCACGTTCTTGCCCTGGCCGAACTTGTTACCCGGCTCGGGCCCGACCGCCTGGGTGGTGGCCGTGCGGGCGGCGGGCGGGGTCGCGCCGGAGCGCTGCACGCCGGTGTTCATGTACGCCTGGTTGTCGTAGCAGATGTACAGCACGTCGTCGTCACGCTCGAACATGCCGGACAGGCAGGCCATGCCGATATCGACCGTGCCGCCGTCACCGCCCTGGGCGACCACTCTTATATCGGAACGGCCCTGGGCTTTGAGCGCGGCAGCCACGCCCGACGCGACCGCGGGGGCGTTGCCGAACAGCGAGTGCAGCCAGGGGATCTGCCAGGAGGTTTCGGGGAACGGGGTGGAGAAGACCTCCAGGCAGCCGGTCGCGTTGACTGCGATCATCTTGCCCTTGGTGGCGCGCATCACCGCGTCCAGCGCGTAGCGCGCGCCGAGCGCCTCGCCGCAACCCTGGCAGGCGCGGTGCCCGCAGGTCAGCGTGTTCGAGCGCTCAGTGCCCGACTGGACGCTGCGCTGGTCTTCGGCGAGCAGGCGGTTCCCGGCCGCGAAGCTGCCGGTCTGGTAGAACTTGATCCGCTGGTAAGCCATGGCCGCTTCTCCTAACCGATCCGCGAGGCGGTGACGCCGAGGTCGCGGAGCATGTTCTCCGGGCTCGGGCCGGACCGGCGGGCCGCGCGTATCCGGTCCAGCTCGCGGCCGGCCAGGCCGGTGTCCAGATCCAGGAAGCTGAACGGGTCGAGTCCGCCCGCGGCGGCCTTGACGAGTAGGTTGCGCAGGGACTTGCGGGTGACCGCTCGGCCGCCGAGGCCGGCGATGACCGTCGAGATGCGCGGCGATGACTGGCCGGCCAGCGCCATCCGGAGGTCGCCAGTCACGAAGCCGCCGGTGCCGGGGGCAAGAGCGCGCTCGAGCACCACCAGGTGCTGGTGACCGGCGCCAAGCGCCGCGGCTATGGCCTGGGCCGGGAACGGCCGGTAGGTGGTGATGCCCAGGACTCCGATTCGCATCCCCTCGGCGCGCAGCTCGTCGACCGCGTCCTTGACGGTGCCGAGCACCGAGCCCATGGCGACCACGATCGTGTCCGCGTCCTGGGTTAGGTAAGGACGGACAAGGCCGCCGGACTCGCGGCCGAACTGCGCCGCGAACTCGGCCGCGACGGCGGGAACGACGTGCAGCGCCTGCTGCATCCGCTGGTAGGCCAGGTAGCGGACCTCGGTGAACGCCTCGGGGCCGACCATGGCGCCGATCGAGACCGGCTCGGCCGGGTCGAGGACCTGGCGTGGCTCGTACCGGGGCAGGAAAGTGTCCACCTGGGCGGGGTCCGGGATGTCGGCCCGTTCGCTAGCGTGGGTGAGCAGGAACCCGTCCATGCACACCATCACCGGGACCGACAGCTGCTCCGCGATCCGGAAGGCCTGGATGTGCAGGTCAAGCGCCTCCTGGTTGGTCTCGGCGAAGAGCTGGAGCCAGCCTGCGTCGCGCTGCGACATCGAGTCGCTGTGGTCGTTCCAGATGTTGATGGGCGCGCCGATCGCCCGGTTGGCGATCGTCATCACGATCGGCAGGCCGAGCCCGGCGGCGTTGTAGACGGCCTCGCTCATGTACAGCAGGCCCTGGCTGGCGGTCGCGGTGTAAGCGCGGGCACCGGCCGCGGACGCTCCGATGGCCACGGACAGCGCGGCGAACTCCGACTCCACGTTGAGGAACTCGGCGGCCAGCTCGCCCTTGCTCACCATCGCGCTGAGCGCCTCGACGATGTGGGTCTGCGGGGTGATCGGGTAGGCGCAGATGACGTCCGGGCGGCACATCGCCACCGCCTGCGCGACCGCCTGGGAGCCTTCGATCTGCTTAAGCATGACTCAGTGCCTCCCGCTCGTCCCGGACGAAGGCGAACGCGGCCCGGGCCGCCTCTGCGTTGCCTTCCGCGACGGCGCCGCGGAACCTGTCACTGATCGCGGCCAGCACCGATTCCAGGCTGACCGCCCAGGTCAGCGCGGCGAACCCGCCGAGCAGGGCGGCACCGGGCAGCGGACGACCCAGGTGGGTGAGCGCCAGCGCCGAGGCCGGCACCACCAGCAGCCGGTCCCGGCCCGACGGATGCACAGCCCGGATGAACTCGTCCAGGCCCAGCTTCTCGAAATCGTGCGCCGAGTTGATGAGCAGGTAGCCGTCGCGGCTGAAGCCGGCGAACAGCTCGGCCTGGTGCAGCAGCGTCGGGTCCTGGATGATCAGCGCGTCCGGTTCGGTAACCGGCTCGTGGGTGCGTATCGGCTTGTCATCGATCCGGCAGAACGACATCACCGGCGCGCCCATCCGTTCCGAGCCGAAGCTCGGGAACGCCTGGGCGTGCCGGCCCTCGCGGAATGCGGCGGCGGCGAGCAGTTCGGCGGCCGTGACTACACCCTGGCCGCCGCGGCCGTGGAATCGTACCTGGAACATTGTCCGGGCCTTTCGCTGCGTTCGCCTAGTTGATGGATGGCGGGGTTGCGACTGCTGGTCATGCGGCCTTGGCGGGGGTGGGTCCTTCGGCCGGGATGACCTCGTGGGTGATCTCGGGACGGCGGCCCAGGGCCAGCGCGAACAGCGACCCGATCAGGGTCAGCCCGCCTAGCGCGAACGCGGTGATCGCGGCGATGTAGGTGAGCTGGGAGACCTTCCACTAGCCGTAGGCGTTCAGCAGCATGGACCGGAGCGTCTCGCCCTTGAATACGGTGTTGACCGTGGCGGCCAGCGCGGTGTTCTTCGGCGCCGCCAGCGACTCGGCCGACAGCTGCGAATAGGTCTTGCCGCCGCCCATCTCAGCGATGTGCCCCGCGATGACGGTCAGGCGAGAATTGCGGCGCATCGTAAAGCCTCCTTTTAGCTGCAGCCGGCCGGTAAGTCAGCCACTCGTTTAGCTGTTACCAGGAGTCTGCTGCCGCCCCCGGCACCCCCATCACGGCCAGATGTCACCCAACGACCAGGACCTTCGTCACCCGGTTTGCGCAGGGGTGCCGCGGACCGGGCGCAGGTGTCACGAGCGATGTGCTGTGAGGCCGGGGCCCCCAGACCGGCCGACGGCGGCCTGAAGGCCGACGCCAACCTGGAAAAGGTGGTGACGATCCGGTCGAGGAGTTCCCGGCTTCGCTGCTCCGGCTGAGCAGCGAGGCGGTGGTCTGCGATGATGTCGGTCGTACTTGGTTACGCTCGCCCGAGCCGGGACACCGCTCTTGAGCTGGTGTTACCGGCGCGGGCTCCAGCGCCGCCCGGTCGCGAGCCAGTCCGCGTCCCAGTCGGCCAGCTTCCGGGCGTTCAGCGTGCGCCACGTCAAGCCGCCGGCCACGGCCAGGACGGCGGCCAGCGCGACCACCGCGATGGCCTCGGCTAGGTCGGTCCGGCCCGCGATCTGGCTGCGCTGGAGCGGCGGATTGGCCTGCTGACCGGACGTGCCGATCCACAGTCCTGCGCGTCCGGTGCAGCTGACAGAGGCCGAATTCCCGGTCCGGCCGGGACCTTCGGCTCCGGCAGCGGTGCCTATCGGCGCTAGCCGCTTGGCAGCGCGCGGGCGAGCGTAACGACGCAGAGCACCTGTATCGAGGAGGAAGCACATGACGACCAGAGTGGGAATTAACGGCTTCGGCCGGATCGGGCGCGCGTTCACCCGGCTGGCGGCCGATCGCACCGACCTGGAAGTGGTGGCGGTCAACGACATCACCGACGCGCGGACGCTGGCACACCTGCTGGCCTTCGACTCCACCTTCGGCCGGTTCGGCCACCTGGTGGAGCACACCCAGGACTCGCTGATCATCGACGGCAGGCCGGTCGCGGTGCTGGCCGAGCGGGATCCCGCGAACATCGACTGGGGCAAGCTCGGCGCCGACGTGGTGATCGAGTCCACCGGGAAGTTCCGCGCCAGGGACGGCGCGGCGCTGCACCTGAAGGGCGGGGCCCGCAAGGTCCTGATCTCCGCGCCGGGCAAGGGCGCGGACCTGACCGTCGTGCTCGGGGTCAACGGCGACAGCTACGACGCGCAGCGGCACGACGTGATTTCGAACGCGTCCTGCACGACCAACTGCGTGGCCCCGATGGCCAAGGTCCTGAACGACGCGTTCGGCGTGGTGCAGGGCTACATGACCACCGTGCACGCCTATACCGGTGACCAGATGCTGCTCGACGGACCGCATAAGGACCTGCGCCGGGCCCGGTCCGCGGCGTGCAGCATCGTGCCGACCACGACCGGCGCGGCCCGCGCCACCGGTGAGGTCATACCCGCGCTGGCCGGGAAGCTGGACGGGGTCGCCGTCCGCGTTCCTGTCGAGGACGGCTCGCTGACCGACCTCGCGGTGGTGCTCCGCCGGGAGGTGACGGCCGCGGAGGTCAACGAGGCGTTCGCGGCAGCCGCCGCCGGGCCGATGAAGGGATTCCTGCGGTACAGCACCGACCCGCTGGTCTCCCGTGACATCATCGGCGATCCCGCCTCCTGCGTGTTCGACTCGCCGCTGACCCAGGCGTCGGGCACGCTGGTCAAAGTGTTCGGCTGGTATGACAACGAATGGGGATACACCTGCCGCCTGGCCGACCTGGCCGAGCTCGTCGGGCGCGAACTGTAACATCGTTCCCGCAGGCAGATGGTGCAGAGCGGGCCGTACCCGAGGGACGGCCCGCTCTGGCGTGCTGGATCAGCGGGTCTCGATCCGCCGCCCGGTGATCCGGCTGGGCACTATGCGCAGGTAGACCTCGCGCGTGCCGCCTGCCCACGGCCAGACCACGGCGTCCTCACGCAGTCGCCACAGCTCATTCGGATGGGTGACACGGTGCGCCCTGACCGCGCACCAGCACGCTCGGCCCTGAGGCGGTCCCGATCGCCAGCCGCGCGACCCCGCCTGGCGCGATCAGCCGACGGCACTCGGCCAGGCTGAGCTTCTCCAGTGCCGAGTGGCCAGCCGGGCGACCGCGCCCAGGCGGTGCCTCCTCGCCGGCTCCGAGCAGCGCGGCCGGGGTGGTCTGCAGCGCGGCGGGCTGGCGCAGTACGGCCGCGCTGGGCCGGGCCGGATACCGTTCCAGGTATTCCAGGCGACGGCCATGCCGGTTCGGCTTCCTTTCCGCGCCCGCTGGGTCCCGTGTCTTCTTGGCTGGGTGAGTACCTGACGGTCATCGGGATCACGGCGTCGCCGGTCCGGTCGCACCCGGGGGCGAACGCCGCTTCACCTCCTCGGATCTGTTGGCTGGCGGTAGGCCGGAGCCGGCCCGCGAGTGGCCTTAGCCGTGTCCCGCCGGGACGTTCGTCCGCCGCCGGGCGATGGTCCCGTCCAGGGGTGACCTTTAGCACTGGGCGGTACACCAGGACGGCATCAGGCTGAGGCTGACGCTGCGGCGAAGTGTCGCGGCGGCCGAGAGAAGCTGGGCGGTGAGGTCTGATGACCGAGGTAACGGCGGCGGAACTGGCCACCCATCAGTTCCTCCGCGGGATGTCCCGTCACCAGCTGGCCGTCCTGGCGGATTTCGCCTCGGACGTGCGGTATCCGGCCCGGCATCGGCTGTTCGAGGACGGCGGTCATGCCAGCCGTTTCTGGCTGATCCGGTGCGGTTCCGTGGCCCTAGACGTAAACGTTCCCGGGCAGGGCCTAGTCAGGCTCGAGACCCTCGGTATCGGCGAGCTGCTCGGCTGGTCATGGCTGTTTCCGCCGTTCCGGTGGGCATTCGGCGCGGTGACCGCCGACCCAGTCGAGGTTTTCGAATTCGACGCCCAGGCGGTGCGGGCCTGCTGCGCCGCTGACCCGCAGCTGGGATACGAGCTCACCCAGCGGTTGGCCCGGGTGGTCGCGCGCCGGCTTGAGGCCACCAGGGTCAGGCTGATCTCGGTGTCCGCGAAGCTGGCCAGTGTGAGCTGAGGTTCCCGCTGTCGAAGGGCAAAGGGGTCCGGTCATGGAAGCCAAGCCGGTTGTCGTAGGCGTAGACGGATCGCAGGAGTCCCCGCAGGCGGTGAAGTGGGCGGCTACGGAGGCGGCGCACCATTGCCTGCCGCTGCGGGTCGTGTCGGCACCGGCGACCGGATCGCGCAGCTAGATATCCCGACCGGCATCCCGCTGGTCTACGAGCTCGGGCCGGATCTGCGTCCGGACCTGCTGGGCGGTCAGTATCTCGACCCGCACGCAGCCCGGGCCGCGATCGAGGTCATCAGGAACCAGGGACGGTCCGCCTAGCTGAGCAATGCCATGACCTGCGGTCTTAGTGGTGTAGGCGGCCAGGGACCACAGTGCGGATATTCCGATGCGTCGCCGAGGTTCACGTGTTCCCGACGAACTTCCCGGACGAGCATCGGGCGCGTAACATCGCAGATAGCTGCTCCGGACCCCGGTAGCCGCACGCCACCCGTTTGGCGGCGTGACCGGCTTACAGGAGGCTGCGTGGTGAATGCCGCGACTGATCAAGCTACTCGCACACGCTTCGGCGGCAGGCATCCGCATAGCGTGATAGTCATCCGTGTGCTGGCCACGGCCTGGCTGCTCGCCCTGACCGGCGTCCTGCTGGCCTACGGCTACTGGGGCTGGGCGGTGTTGACGATCGCGGGCGCGGTGGCGAACGCCGTCTGGGCTTATCTCACCTGGCGGGCGACCACGCGTGGGACCCACACCGGCCGTCCCAGCCGGCTCACCTGAATTCGGACCGGGTCGACCGTGGCCGAGCCCGCCTCTTAATCCGCGGGGTACATCATTGTGATCACCATAGAGGAGGGCCCTATGGAGGAGATTCGAAACGTGACCGGCACCTATGACGACGGCATGATCGTGTGCGGCCCTGACCGGCTGGAGATTCACTCCTACTACTTCCCATTCGGTACCAAGAGCGTCCCGTACACGCAGATCAAGGGCCTCCAGCGCTTCGAGATCAAGGGCGTCTGGTCCGGCAAGTGGCGCATCTGGGGAACGGGCAACCCACGGTACTGGGCCAACCTCGATACGAAGCGACCGAAGAAGAAGGCCGGCTTTGTCGTGGAGCTCGGAACCAGAGTCAGTCCCATCGTCACCCCCGAAAGGCCCGACGCGTTCGAGTCCGTGCTCCGCGACCGAGCAAACCTTGAAACGGGCAGCGCCCGTCAGATGAAGGGTCCCTTCATCTGACGGCCGCTCTTCGGCGCCTCAGCTCGGAGCGTCGTCTCTTAACGTGCTGGTCAAGTCCAAGCCAGTATGGAGGGCCGACGCAGCGTCAAGGTCACGCCCGGGACTGAACCCGGTTCCACGTGCTATTGGGCGGCGAAACCGGGTCTCGTTCTGGCGAACCTACGGTTCAAGGACCAAGCGGGCCCGTGCCTGGCCGTGCAGGACCTCGGCGATGGCATCGTTGACGCCGGCCCGCGGCCGGGTCTCGTAAATGACCCTGGTCCGGCCGGCCGCGTGCAGGTCGAAGACCTCGAGCAGGTCGGCGCGGGTGCCGACGATCGACCCGATGACCGACGTGCCGTTGAGCACGGTGTCGAGACCGGCACGGACAGCGTGCCCGAAGCGGGCAGCGCCACCAGCACGAGCCGGCCGCCGGGTCCTCGTGACGGGCGTCGATGACGATGTCGGCGCCGAGCTCCTTGGCCAGCTGAAGCTTCTCGTCGGTGATGTCGACCGCCGCGACCGTGCCGCCGAAGTTCTTGGCCTACTACACGGCCAGGTGGCCCAGGCCACCGACGCCGGATACGAGCACCAGGTCATTCGGCCGGACGTTGCCGACCTAGCCCAGGGGCCGGCCAGGATCGCGCATCAGCACGTTGATCGGCTCGAACACCGCTGAAATCGTGGCGGCGGCGGCGCCACAGCCCGGTACCCCACTCGCCAAGTCCTCTGGGCGCAGGGATGGCATGCGTACGCCCGGGCCCGGGGGCCGGACGTCGGCTCCGGCCCGCTGGAGACCGCCTTTCGCCTCCGGCACGCGCTTGGCCTGCTCGCGGATCCCGGTGATCCGGCTGTCCTCGGCACGATCGACGAACATCTCGCGCAGCTATAACAGCCCCGCCGGGTGCTGGTGCCGTGTCCTGGCGATGGGCCTGCCGCCGTCAGCGCCCGGTGGTCCTCATCGGGGCAGCCGCCAGTAGCTGGACGCCTTGGTCTCGAAGATAGGCGAAAGGCCCTACTCCCCTCCTCTTCGGGCCATCGGGCTGCGCGGGCGGCCGCTGATGGCGCGCATCGCGGTGCGCTCGTCTCCGGTGGTCCCGCCCCAGATACCGTGCCGCCTGGTCTCCAGGGAGTAGGACAAGCAGTCCGCGCGGACCCGGCAGCGGAGGCACACCGCCTTGGCCGAGTAAATCTGCTTCAGCGCGCGGCCCGCCGTGGCGACGGGGAAGAAAAGCTCGGTGTCGGCGTCGTGGCAGGCACCATGCGACATCCAGTTACGGGAACCCTCGCGCGTGATGCGGGACATTGGACGCCTCCGGTGGGACGGGTGACACCACCGGGGTCTGGGGCACTCGCAGACAGCGAGACGAAGATCCCGATGCGCCGCGGACGCGAATCCGCGACGCCATCGACCGGAGATGACCGGGTGATCATGCGGACGGGACGGTGACGATCGGGCCGTGGGCGTGGTTCAGCACCGCATGCGTGACCGTACCGGGACCGGCCAGGCCGGCTTGGCTGGCATGCCGACCGATGACCATAAGCCCGGCAGGTCTACCAGCTGGCGGTGGACCTCGTCGTCGTGCCACCCGGCCGCGGTGAACGACGGCCCGGCCCGGGAGATGTCGGATTGCAAGGCGTGCAGGACGGTCAGGCTAGCCTGGCGCAAGGCGGCCTCCTCGAACGCGAACGTGAGCGAATCGGCACAGTGGTCAAGGTCGCCGAGGCCGATGCCGACCTGCCGCGCCGCGGCCATGGTGTCGTCGCGGACGACCACCACCGGGCAGGATGCGTGGGTCGCGGCGTACCTGCTGACCGACCCGAAGCACCATCGCGGTGAACGCGCCGATCCCGCGGGAGCCGACGACGAGCAGGGCCGCTCCCGATCCGCTCTCAGTGACCGCCTGAGCGGGCGGCCCGGGCAGCGGGTCCGTGTCGACCAGCAGGCCCGGGGCGACCTCGATCGCGCAGTGCGGCTTCCCGGGCGGCCCAGCCGACCGCCTGCAGCGATTCCTCCGAGCCGTCCGTCGCGGCCACGATGGGCTTCGCGGTCATGACTGTCCTCCTTCATGAGCCCGGGCGCTCAGGTCTACCTGGGCGGGTACCTGGTAGGTAAAAAGGTCACGGACCGCGACCACGCCCTCGACGTGCCGGGCCTGGTCGGCGATGTTGCGGCCGAGGATGACGCTGCCGATCGCGCCGACCAGCGTCACGATCCCCTCGTCCACGGTCACCGTGAATTGGGCCGGGTCCAGGAAGAACCCTTCCGCGATCACGTCCTGGGTGACCTCGCGGCGGATCTGCTCGTCTGACCGGGTGAAGACGCTCAGCACGTCGGCCCGGCCGAGGATGCCAATCAGGTGCCCGTGCCGGTCGACGACCGGGAGCCGCCTGAGCTTACGCCTGGACATCAGGCGGGCGGCGGTGCTGGCCGGCTCGTCCGGGCCGATCACCACGGCCGGCCTGGTCATGAGGTCCGCCGCAGTCGGCCTCGCCGTCCGCAGTGGCGCGTGGTGCAGCCGCCAGGCGGGCCTTCCGGGCCGCGGCGCGGGCACGCGGCCGAGAGCGGCCAGCCGGGCGCCCTCCGTCAGCAGATCCGCCTCGGACACCACGCCCACGACCTTCCGGTCGGCATCGACCACCGGCAGGCCGCTGATGCGGTGCGTGCGGAGCAGGGCGGCTATCTCAAGGGAGGACGCGTCGGCCTCAGCCGCCACCACATCGACGGTCATGATGTCCCTCACGTATGCGTGCGTCATGGTGTCAGCTTCGCTGGCGCGGGCCGACCCCGGCAGAGACGTAGCTCACTTCAGCACAGGACGAATGTCCCCTACTCGGGGTTCTTTCCGACCCTGGCTGGGGTCTGCAGATGGCAGTTGACTAGCAGCATCGCCTGCGCTGATCACCATGCCGGGCAGAACTGTGCCCGAGGAGGTCCAGATGGTGGCGACCGTGGACATGCAGGCCCGCGAGCCGGAGGTGCCGTCGCCCGCAGCCAGTGGCCCCGGGTCCGCGGCGGCTGCACCCGGGCCTGCGCACCGGCTGGCCGAGCTGCCTGACGGGTTCTGGTATGCCGCCAAGCGCCGGCTGCTCGGGCCGCCGCTGGTGACGGAGCAGCTGGCGGGCCAGCGGCTGTCCCGGCCGCTGGCCCTGGGCGTGCTGTCATGTGACGGTCTCTCGTCGGCGGCGTACGGCACCGAGGAGATCCTCTACGCGCTGCTGCCGTTCTTCGGCATCGCAGCGTTCACGCTGGTGCTGCCGATGACCTTGCTGGTCTTGTTCGGCGTGTTCCTGGTGGTGCTGTCCTACCGCGAAGTGGTTTCTGTGTATACCCGGGCGGGCGGCTCGTACGTGGTGGCGCGGGAGAACTTCGGGCCGCGGGTCGCCCAGGTGGCCGCGGTCGCGCTGCTGATCGACTACGTCGTCACCGTCGCGGTACAGACGGCCGCGGGCAGCGCGGCGATCGTGTCCGCGTTCCCGGCGCTGTCCCGGATTCCGGTCATCGGGCCCAAGATCCTGCTGGTCATCTCCGTGATCGCGATCATGCTCATGTGCCTGGGCAACCTGCGCGGGCTGAAGGAGGCAGGCCGCATCTTCGCCTTCCCGACCTACCTGTTCGCCGGCTCGGTGGTCCTGATGATCGTCACCGGCGTGATCCGGGAGTTCACTAGCGGCCTGCAGCACGTGCACACCGGGGCCGGCACGGTCAGCATCGGGTCGCATTCGGGACTGATTGCCATCGGCGCCATCTACATCATGGCGAAGGCATTCGCCAACGGCGGTTCCTCGCTGACCGGCATCGAGGCCGTGTCCAATGCGGTCAGCGCGCTGCGCCCGCCGGAAGGACGCAACGCCCGGCAGATCCTGGCCATGCAGGGATCGACCGTCGCGGTGCTGATCGCCGGCATCTCCTGGCTCGCCCACGTCACCCACGCCACCCCCTACACCGCGGGGTTCCCGACCGTGATCGCGCAGGAAGCCCAGCTGATCTTCGGGTCCTCCCCCGCCGGGCGGCTCATGTTCTTCGCCCTGCAGGCCGCCACCGCCGCGATCTTGTTCACCGGCGGCAACACCAGCTTCACCGGCTTCC
>Ga0302325_10004635_pt1 | contig 31648 bp, 27 predicted proteins | sample Palsa_T0_2_FD_201948 | JGI IMG/M metagenome (GOLD analysis project Ga0302325, IMG submission 201948) | Peat permafrost microbial communities from Stordalen Mire near Abisko, Sweden - Palsa_T0_2 | ecosystem: Environmental > Terrestrial > Soil > Palsa > Peat permafrost | place: Sweden: Abisko... | reverse complement strand
GGGGTGGGGCAGGCAGACGAAGGTCCTGCGAGCGGCCAGCTGAGGGTCGGCCGGCAACGCCTCCGGCTTGACCGCGAGATAGGCGGCGACCCCGGCGGCCTGCAGGCGGGCGATGGTGCCGTCGAGGTCCTGATCAGCCCCCGCGCGCAGGAGCGCCTCGGCCGTGCCGCGGGCTACCGGGCCGGTGCTCTCGCCGCCAAGCGCCTGGACGACCGCGGCCGGCCAGGACAGGCCGGCCGGCGCGGAGATTGCCAGGTAACCGTGGCCCGCCAGGTCGACCACGGCCTCGTCCTGGTCGGGGCTGGCAGCCCGGCCGGCCTCGCTCTCAGCGGCAGCCACCCTCATCATCCGCACGGCCATGACTTCGGCCATGGACAAGTCGATCACGAACGCGCCCTGACCCCCGCCCAGCCACCAGGCGGCGACCAGAGTGGCCGCCCAGGTGGCGCTCGAGTAGTCGGCCATGACGGTGCGGATCGTGATGTCCCGTCCGGCCACACCGACGATGGCGTCCTCGAAGCCCGCGGCCGCGTGGACGTTCGGGGCGTAGCCGCGGTACGCGGCACCGGGCCCGGTCCGGCCGAAAGCAGAGATCGACAGCGAGACCTGGGCCCGGTCCCGGCGGCCGACGGTCAGGGCGATACCGGACTGCTCGAGCCGCTTGCGCCCGGTGTTGTCGATCACCGCGTCGGCCCACTCCAGCGCGCCCTCGCTATGGCGGCGGGCGACCCCTTCGGTCACGCTGCGCTTGCTGTAGTTAGCGCCCTGGAAATAGGCACCCCGCTCGATCCCGGCAATCCCGCCGGCGAACGGGCCGTTCTGGCGGTAGAGGTCGAGGCGCTCGGTCGGCTCGACCCGCACCACATCCGCCCCGAGTGCGCCCAGGATCGCGCCGGTGAGGGGCCCGGCCAGGACGTTGGACGACTCGAGCACGTGCAGGTCGCCGAGCACGGGCTGCCCGGCGGCACCCCGGCCGGCGGCGGAGGTAATGAGGGCCGGCACAAGCTGCCCTCGCGCCTGTGGCGCCGGCGGCGCCCAGCCCCGGGCGCGGAACAGGCCCGAGGAGGAAACCTCGGCTGCCGGGCGTACCGCCGTGGCCGACACTCCCCGGGCCTGAAGGTACTCCTCCAGGTCATCCTTAGCCCACGTGCTGCTCCACTCGGCCACGACCTCATCGATCATCTCGGCGCCGGCCACGCGGTCGGCTACCTGCGGGAAGATCGGGATCCAGTCCGGTCGCCCCATCGCGTTGCAGAAGGCCGTGAACTGATGGTTATCGACAACGATGATCTGGATGTAGCCGTCTTTGCACGGGAAGGGGCCGGACGGCGCCGAGTAGCGCCCGACGCCCGCCGGGATTCCGCATTCGTGCAGGACGTGGCTCGGCGTCTGCTGGTTCGTGCAGAACGCCACCGCGTCCTGGGCGGACAGATCCAGGTGAACGGGCGTGCCCCGGGTCCGGCTGAGCGAGATCCCGTGCAGAGCCGCCAGTGCGGCGGCGTAGCCAACGGTCTGCAGAGCCTGCTGCCCCGGGATCGGGAAGACACGGCCGCTGCGGTCGAACACCGCGGCCAGCAGTCCGCCGGCTGCCGAACAAACGAGGTCGCTGCCACGGTAGGAGCGAGCCGGCCCGCTCAGGCCAAACGCCGACGCCGTGACCCAGCAATGGCGCACCCGGGCATGCTCTCCGCGGAGCCCGCGGGCCACGACGCCGAGGTAGTCGTCGTCGGCTCCGATGCGGACCCGGTCGCAGATCACGATGTCCCGGCTGGTCTCAGGAAGGTCGTTCAGGTCAGCGATCTCATCGACTGTCGCCCCCAGGGCCGACAGGACGCCGGCCGCCACCCTCGCTGCCGTGCCCGCGCCAACCACGCTGCCATGCAGCCCGGTGAGGTAGGCGACGCTTCTCGACCCGGTCACCTCCGGCTCCGCGGGCCGGCCAGGAGCTGATCCGGTCACCGCGGTCGCGTCAGCCACGCCTATTACCTGCAAGGACCGGATGGTAAAGTACTATAACGTGCACCACGATGCGACTGTAAGAGCCGCTAACGCCCAGTGTCAACCTTCTCCCGAGCGGACGGTGCCATGCTCATCGGGGCAAACCTGATCGTCAACGAGGCGACGCCCTCGATCATCGACCTCGCCCAGCGAGCCGAGGACCGGGGCATGGACTGCATTTTCCAGGGCGAGCACAGCCATATTCCGGTGACGACGGAGTATCCGGCCTCCGCCGCGACCGGCGGGAAGATGCCGGAGTTCTACCGCCGGTTCCCCGATGTCTTCGTGACGCTGGCTGCAGCCGCCGCGGTGACCACGCGGATCCGGCTCGGCACCGGGGTGGCCCTCGTGGCCGAGCACAACTCGTTCCACCTGGCCAAGGCGACGGCTACCCTCGACCGCATTTCCGGCGGGCGCCTGGACTTTGGCGTCGGTTACGGCTGGAACCCTCCGGAACTGGCGAACAACGGGGTGCCCTGGGAGGACCGCCGCCAGGCCTTCGGAGAGAAACTCGCCGTCCTGAAGCGCCTGTGGACCGAGGATGCCGTCGCGAGCGACAGCACCTACAGCTCGTTTACTGAGTCGTGGGTGTGGCCGAAGCCGGAGCAACAGCCGCACCCGCCGGTCCTGCTCGGCGCGGCCGGCTTCCGCTGGCAGCTGGAGGATGTCGTGCGGCTGTGCGACGGCTGGTACCCGATGGACAGGCCCGAGGTGCCGGCCCGGCTCAAGAGCCTGCGGAAGATGGCGGCCGATGCGGGCCGGCCCGAGCCGACGATCAGCATCAACATGATGGCCGGGCAGATGCCGGGTGCGGCGTGGTACTTCCAGGACGCCGCCGCCATGGACGAGCTGCTGCAGAAGGCGGCTGCCTACCAGGAGCTGGGCGTGCAGCGCATCGTCGTCGGCATCCCGATGGACACTCTCGACAACGCCACCCGCGGTCTGGACGCCCTGGCCACTTTCACCGGCCTCTTCGCCTGAGCGTCCGCGCCGGTCAGTACTTTGAACCGCCAGCATCGATGGGGAACTGGGCCCCGGTCACGTAGCGGGACTCGTCGGACGCGAGGAAGAGCACGGCGTTGCTGATGTCGATCGGCTCGAGCACGCTGACCGGCAGCAGGTGCTGGAACATGCCGGCCAGTTTCGGATTGCCCGCCAGGGCCTGGTGGAAGGTAGGCGCCCCGACCATCGGGGTGTTCACGCCGCCGGGGTGAACGGTATTGACCCGGACGTTGTACTCAGCCAGTTCCATCGCCAGCGAGATGGCCAGGCCGGTAACGCCCCACTTGCTGGCGACATACGACGGCATGAAGGGCGTACCGCGCAAGCCCGCCGCGGAACTGGTGATGATGACCGACCCGCTGTTCTGCGCGACGAGGTGGTCAGCGCAGGCTCTGACCGTGTTCCACACGCCGGTCAGGTTGACGTCGATCGTGTCCTGCCAGATCTCGTCGGTGCACTCGTTCCATGGCGTCGGGAAGCAGATCCCCGCGTTCGCCACCACGATGTCGAGCCCGCCGAGGTCGCTGACCGCGGTCGCCGCGGCCGACTCGACCGCTGCCTTGTCACGTACATCCAGCTGAATCGCGATCGCCCGGCGGTCCAGCGCCTCGACGAGCCCGACCGTCTCGTCCAGCTGATCCTTGGTCGATCCCGGATACGGGGAGTTCCTGAACCCGGTGCAGATGTCGACGGCGACGATGTCCGCCCCCTCCTCGGCCAGGCGCAGCGCATGGCTGCGGCCCTGTCCGCGGGCGGCTCCCGTGATGAGCGCGATCTTGCCGGCAACGCGTCCCACTATCCCGCCTTCCCTCGTGTACCTTCGGGGCGTCCCCATTCAGCTGCTCGCCGCACGACCTCACTGAAAGGCCGGTCGGTGTCGTAGGACGGCTCGCGGGGCAACCCAAGTACGCGCTCGCTGATGACGTTGCGCATCATCTCGTTGGTGCCTCCGGCGATGCTCTGCGCGCGAGCGCCGAGGTAGTCGCTCACGCCGGCGGGCGGACTCGCACCGCCGGGCCAGGTGAGGCCCGGACCGCCGCCGATCTCAATACCTATCAGCGCCCGCGCGGGAGTGCCGGTGCCAGCCGCAAGCTTGGGGTAGCAAGCCAGGCTCGCCGCGTCGCGGCCGCCCGCTGCCGCCAGTTCCTGCACCCGCGTGCTCAGCTCAGCCTGGACCACGTCGAGGATGTGCGCACGGGCGATCAGGTCCTGGACTCGCGGGTCGTGTTCCCGGCCGGCCTGCCGGGCCAGGCTGACCAGGTCGGCAGCCGGCCGGCGGCCCCCCGCGACCGGGCGCATCCTGGTCCTGGCGCCCACCTGACGCTCCATCACCAGCATTGTCCGGGCCACGGTCCACCCGTGGTCCACCTCGCCGATGACGTCATCGTCGGTCAGTTCGACGTCATCGAAGAACTCCTGGCAGAACTCAGACCGGTCGTTGAGCTGGCGCAGCGGCTTCACCTCGATGCCGGGCTGGTCGACCTTGACGGCGAACCAGGTCAGGCCCCGGTGCTTCGGCACATCCCAGTTCGTCCGGGCCAGGCAGAGGCCGTAGTCGGCGTAGTAAGCCCCGCTCGACCAGACCTTTGATCCCCGCAGGATCCACCGGTCGCCGTCGCGGGTAGCGCGGGTCCGAACCCCGGCTAGATCTGACCCGGCCTCGGGCTCAGAGAAGAACTGAACCCAGAGTTCCTCTCCGGCCAGTACTCGCGGGACATGCCGGGTCAGGAAAGCGGGCGATGCGTGGGCGAGCATGGTCGGGACGCAAATCCCCCAGGTTGTGCGGCCGAGGATGCCGAACTCGGCGACCCGGAAGCCCCGCGCGGCCTCGTCGAAGGCCTGCTGGTGGGCGGCCGTCAGTCCCTGCCCGCCATACTCCTTCGGCCAGGCGATCCCCGCGTACCCGCCGTCGAATAGGATCCGCTGGATCGCCCGCTCGCGCTGATCGCGCTCCTGCGTCCAGTGGGCCGGGTCGGCGCCCGCGGGGTCGTCCAGCCGCCGCGGCTCCAGCCGCTCAGCCAGCCAGGCCCGGGCGCGATCCCGGTACTCCTCCAGGTCAGCGGTTGGCTGCGCCATGCCCATCTCCGTCACTGATTGATGCATCCGGGAGGCCGTAGAAGCGGGCCAGCCGCGTGCGGTGCCAGGCCGGATCGCCGTACAAGGCGGCATCCATGGTGAGCCGGCGCAGGTACAGGTGGTGATCGTGTTCCCAGGTGAAGCCGATGCCGGAGAACACCTGGAAGCAGTTCTGGCCCAGCTGGATGGCGCTGTCGCCGACGTACGCCTTGGCCACGCTGGCCAGCTCCGGGCCGGCGTCCCCGTTACTGACGGCCCGGGCCGCCGCATCGCAGAGCGTCCGGCTTGATTCAAGTAGCAGGCTCGTGTCGGCCAGGAGGTGCTTGACCGCCTGGAATGACCCGATCGGGCGGCCGAAGGCGATCCTGTCCCTGGCATACTGCAGCGCAAGCTGGAAGTCCTGCTCCATTGCGCCGATCGTCTCGGCCACGGTCAGCACGCAGGCAACCTGGAGTTCGTGCTCGGCGGCGGCGGCCGCTGCTGTGCCGGGCTGCCCGAGGAGGGCATCGTCAGGAACGATGACGTCCGTCAGCTGCACCTCGCAGAACGACCGCGACAGGTCGATGCTGCCGACCGGCCGGACGCAGAGCCCCGGCATCTGAGCCGGCACGAGGAACTGACTGATGCCGTCGCTCGCTCCCGCCGTGATCAGGAAGTAGTCGGCGCGGTCCGCATCCTGAACGAGGCACGCCGTCCCGGCCAGCGCGTACCCGCCGGGCGCGCGGGCCCACCTGATGGCCTCCCCGGCCCCCCAGGTGCCGGCGGACCCGGCGGCTGCCCACGTCGCAACCGTCGTGCCGGCCATCAGACCGGGCAGGACGGCCGCTCGCTGGGCGGGTGATCCCTCACGAGCAAGGGCGGCGACCACGACGTTCATCGGGACGAAAGGACCCGGCTGCAGGGACCGGCCGCGCTCGACGGCAACGACCGCCGCGTCCACGAGTCCCGACCCCGAGATGCTTCCGCCCCCGTCCTCCTCCGGCGCAAGCGCCGCGAACCAGCCCAGCTCCGCCGCCCGCTGCACGTATCCGGCCTCGATCGCAGGGCCGCCGTCGGCCGCCGCCCGCAGCTTCTCGATTGGCCACTCACGCTGGGTGAAGCGCAGGGTGGCAGCTCGGAGTATGTCCAGGTCATCGGATAGTGGCAGGTCCAGAATCGGGCACCTCACACAGCTAGGCTGATCACCGCCATATGGTATAGTACTGTGCGATGTCTCAGACGGCCAGACATGGCTGGCGAGAGGGGCGGCAAAGCCCCGCCCCGCGCTCGGAGAGGAGAAGTGGTGCAGCTGCGTGCCGGCATGCATCTGGTAAGCGTCGTCAGCCCCGCGAGCATTATTGTTCTCCGCGCCCCGAAAAAAGATGTTGAGGTGTGCTGTGGCGGCGTCGCCATGGCGGTGGCGGAGAACATTGCGCGCGATATCGAAGTGCAGGCCGCCGGCAACGGCACCGGCACTGGCCTGATCCTCGGGAAGCGCTATGCGCATGAATCCTCTGACCTGGAGTGCCTGTGCACGCGGGCCGGCGCGGGCGAGCTCACGGTAGACGGCGAGCCGCTCGTCCTGAAGGACGCCAAGCCGCTTCCGCCCTCTGATTAGCGGTCCGCCTGCCGGAGGCCTGGGTCCATGAACTTGATGATGCTGCTTGAGATGGCGACGTCCAATGACCCGGACAGGGCGGCCGTCAGTGCCCACGACCTGGCACTGACCTACCAGGACATGTACGGGCGGGCCGGCGCCGGAGCGAGTTACCTGCGTGAACGGGACTATCAGACCGTCGCCTACCTGGGGCCGAACTCCGCCGCGTTTGCGGTCACGGTGTTCGCCGCGGCCTGGGCCGGAATTCCGTTCTGGCCGGTGAACTATCGCCTGGCTGGCGATCAGATCCTGGGTCTGCTCGATACTGACGAGCGAGTCCTGGTGGTGGCGCACCAGGATTCGGCGGCGGCCGTTCGCGCATGTCGCCACGACGTCATCTCAGTGGAACAGTGGCTAGGCCTGACGGCTGGCGCCGCGCCGCTCACGGAATGGCCGTCCGACCCGGACCTGGTGGCCGTGCTGCTGAACACGAGCGGTACGACATCCAAGCCGAAGACAGCCGTGCTGCGGCATCGCCACCTCGTCTCGTACGTCCTGCACTCAGTCGATTTCGGCTCCGCTGACCCGGCTGACGCAGTCGCGGTCAGCGTTCCCCCGTACCACGTGGCCGGCATCGTCAACCTGCTGACGAACATCTTCGCCGGTCGTCGCGTTGTCTACCTCGATGCGTTCGAGCCTGGTGCCTGGCTGGACACTGTCCGCCGGGAACGCGTGACGCACGCGATGGTGGTGCCGACGATGCTGGCGCGGATCGTGGCTGAGCTCGACGGAACGCCGGCCAATGTGCCAAGCCTGCGGACCTTGTCGTACGGAGGCTCGAGGGTCGGCGCCACGACGATCCTGCAGGCACTCAGGCTCTTCCCCGGCACTGACTTCGTCAACGCCTACGGCCTGACCGAGACAAGCTCGACCATCGCGATTCTGAGTCCGGAGGATCACCGCTCGGCTCTGCACAGTGACGACGAGGCGGTCAGGGCCCGGCTGGCGTCGGCCGGCCAGGTCATTCCCGGAGTGGAAGCAGAGATCCGGTCAGCCGACGGCCGGCCCGTGCCGCCGGGAGAAGCGGGCGAGCTCTGGCTGCGCGGCGACCAGATCTCCGGCGAGTACCTGGCCAGCGAGTCCCCGCTCGATGAGAACGGCTGGTTCCCGACCAAGGACCGCGCTTACTTCGACGGCGCGCAGTTCCTCTTTATCGAAGGGCGCGCGGACGACACCATTATCCGCGGCGGCGAGAACATCGCACCCGCCGAGATCGAGGACGTCCTCATGCAGCACCCGGCCGTCGGTGAGGCGGCCGTCGTGGGCGCACCCGATGAGGAATGGGGCCAGACGATCGTTGCCTTTGTCGTGCTGCGCGAGGGCGCCGACGCCGACGCCGACGAGATCAGGTCCTTTGCTCGCGGCAAACTTCGGACCTCGAAGACGCCAGACCGCATCATCGAGCGCGACTGCCTTCCCTACACCGACAGCGGGAAGCTGCTGCGACGGATGCTCACCGCGGAGCTGGCTGCGGGGCAGGCAACGGATATGTAGTCCATGTGGCCGGCCCAGGCCTGCCGCCGAAAGGTGTAAGGCAATGCATTGTGGCGTGATGGTGACCGGGTACAACCATGGCGACTGGGAACGGCTGATGGCCGGCGATTACAGCCGGCCGCCCGCCGTCCCGGACTACGTCCAGCTCAGCACTACCATTCGCCTGGGGGACCTGGTCGAGCCGCTCGGCTTCGACTCGATCTGGGCGACCGAGCATTACGGCTCGGCCTACTCGATGCAGCCCAATCCGCTGCAGTACCTGGCCTTCTGGGCCGGGCGCACCACGCGTGTCGACGTGGGCACCGCCGTGATCGTCGCGCCCTGGTGGAACCCGGTGCGGCTGGCCTCCGAATTGTCGATGCTGGACGTGCTGCTGCAAGGCAGGCGCCTGCATCTCGGCATCGGCCGGGGAGTATCCCAGCATGAGTATGCCTCGCTCGGCATCCCGATCGAGGAGTCACACGACTACTACTACGACGTCGTTGATGCCATCCGGGCCGCGGACGGAGCGCAGCGATTCAGCTTCGATGGCAAGATCTTCCAGGTTCCGCCCACCTCGATTCGCCCCCAGGGTCCGCACTTCGGTGACCTGACCAGCAATATCAAGGTGGCGTTTTCCACTCAGAAGTCTGCCCGGCTGGCCGCTGAGCACGGACTTGGCCAGATGTTCGTAGCCGACGACGACGTCGACTCCATGGTCGCGGGAGTCCGTCAGTTCAACGAGATCCGGGCTCAGCTCGGCCTCGGGCCCGCGCAGCCCACGACGCTGCTGTGGATGTACTGCGCCGAGACCGAAGACGAAGCCGCGGAGGGCTGGCGCTATTACGAGGCCCAGCAGGTAGCGGCCAAGCATCACTATTTCGAGTGGAACAATCGCGGCTTCGCCGGGGTCAAGGGCTACGAAGAGTACGCCGTGCGGCAGGCGTCTGACGCCGGGGTCGGCGGCCGCAGAAGCATGCTGAACACCCAGCCGATCGGAACACCTGAGCAGATTACCGAGAGGATCCGGGCTCTTCAGCGGAGCATCAATCTGGAGGAGCTCGTCATCCACGTCTGCTACGGCGGGATGCCCGTCGAACAGGCGGAGCGCAGCATGCGCCTCTTCGCCGAACGGGTGCTACCCGAGATCCACTCCATCGATACCGCTCCCCCGCCGACCGGGAAGGACATCGGGTAATGAGCCGGGCCAACCACGTTCCGTTGTCTCCGCTGACATTCCTGGCCAGGGCCCGGCACGCGTTCGGAAGCAAGCTCGCTGTCGTCGACGGCGAGGGCGGCCAGGTGAGCTACGCGGAGCTTGGCCGGGACTGCGACGCGATGGCCGGTGCCCTGCGGGCCAGCGGCGTCCGGGCCGGCCACCGGGTTGCCGTGCTTGACTACAACAGCCGGTCGCTGCTGGCAGCCCACTTCGGCGTGCCCGGATCCGGCGCCGCGCTGGTAGCGCTGAACACGCGGCTGGCGCCTGATGAATACCGTCAGATCCTGGCGCACTCGCGCGCTCGGGTGCTGCTGCTGGCACCCGCGCTGCTGCCCGCGCTCGGCGTGGCTGACGCCAGCGAAGTCCCGGCTGGTCTGGTCGTGATGCTGCCCGGGCCCGGCGAGAGCCTGCCCGGGGCGTTGCCATACGACGAGTGGCTCAGCCATGCGGACGGTGCCGGCCTGGAAGCGCCGGAGGACGAGGACGCCCCGATCGCGGTGAACTACACCAGCGGCACAACGGGACGGCCCAAAGGCGTCGTCTACACCCACCGGGGCGCGTACCTCAATGCGGTCAGCGTGGCGCTGGAATTCCAGCTGTCCGCTGACAGCTGGCTGCTGTGGACGCTGCCGATGTTCCACTGCAACGGCTGGTCCCTGGCCTGGGGGGCGACAGCAGTGGCCGCGACACACGTCAGCCTGCCGTCATTTGACCCTCAGCAGGCGCTGGAGCTGGCCGATCGTTATCCGGTATCTCACTTGTGCGGCGCCCCTGTCGTGCTGTCCGAGCTGGCCCGGGCTGGGCGCCGGCGCGGGTTCGTCGCAGGCCGGCTGATCCGCGCCGCGGTTGGCGGCGCCCCGCCGACCAAGGAAACGATCAGCGCGGTTCAGCAGATGGGAATTCAGGTCACCCACCTGTACGGGCTGACCGAGACGTACGGCCCCTCACTGGTATGCGAGTACCAGCCGGGCTGGGCCGAACTGCCCGCCGCGGAGCTGGCTGAGCGACTCAGCCGGCAGGGAGTTCCCACCGTCTCGGTTGCCGAGGTCCGGGTCGCCGACAGTCACCTGCGAGGCGTGCCAGCCGACGGCAAGACGACCGGGGAGATTCTCATCCGGTCCAACACGGTCGCCGCCGGATATCTCGATGACCCGCAGGCTACCGAGGAGGCTTTCCGCGGCGGCTGGTTCCACACCGGCGACCTCGGCGTCATGCACCCCGACGGATATATCGAGCTGACTGACCGCAGCAAGGACATCATCATTAGCGGCGGCGAGAACATCGCCTCCGTGGAAATCGAGAAGGTACTGTCGGCCTACCCTGGCGTGGCCGAGGTCGCTGTCGTTGCGGTGCCGCACGAACGATGGGGTGAGCGGCCGGTCGCATTCGTGACGGCCGAAGGCAGCGTCACCGAGCATGACCTGATTGAGTTCGCCAGGGCCCGGCTCGCGCACTTCAAGGCACCCGACCAGGTGTACTTCGAGGCGCTGCCCAAGACCTCAACCGGGAAGATTCAGAAGCATCTGCTGCGCGAACTGGCCCGGCGGCGCCAGGCCCAGCCCGGCAACGCGACGCCCGCACCAGGCTCTGCTGACTGATGCCGGGCGAGTCAGGCCGTGAGTGACCCCTCGGGCTCGCTGGCGATCTCGTCGGCGTTCGCCTGGACTGCCATCAGCAGGCTGATCAGCCGTTCACTCTGCGCATCACTGAGGCCCCGCCGCAGGTCGGCGGCCGTCTTAAAGTAGATATCGAACGCCTCGGCCGAGACCGGCTTCCCTTGCTCGGTGGCGGAAACGATCCAGACCCGCCGGTCATCGGGGTCCCCGTCCCGCTGAACCAGGCCACGGGCCTCCAGCCGGTCTACGAACTGCCCCGCCGCGGCCCGGCCGATGTACAGCAGCTCGGCGAGTTCACGCTGAGTAAGCGGCCCGAATCGCTGAATGGTTGCCAGCAGCGCACCTTCGGTCATGCTGAGCTGCAGGCGGCTGAAGCGCGCGTCGAAAGCGTTGCGGACCGCGCGTCCCGCAGTCAGGATGACCCGCTCCGCGTATGCCGCGGGATCGCGTAGCGCGGGGACGTCCTGTGTCATGCCGAACACCGATGGCCCGTGACGCTGACTGTGGCATGACCGGCAGCGGAAGCCGGCCGGGCTGGTGGATAGGAAAGCACTACACCATCTTACCGGCTGCGTCCAGGGTCCAGCGCGCAGTCGGACCTGCCCGGCGCCGAGCACACGGGAGCAGGGTATTGCTCTGGCCACAGACACTTCTAGCTTGTATATTGCATAGTGCTATACTGTCGTTTGATGAACGAGATACTGCGCGGAGCGATGATGATTGAGGCTCCCAAGTACCGCGCTGCCCTCGGCCACTTCGCCAGCGGCGTCGCTATTGTGACCGCGATGTCTCCCCGCGGGCCGGTCGGCCTGACCTGCCAGTCCTTCTTCGCCCTGTCGCTGGACCCGCCCCTGGTGGCCATCGCGACGGGCCTGTCCTCCACCAGCTGGCCTCAGGTCGCAGAGGTTGGCGCCTTCTGCGTCAACATCCTGTCCAACGATCAGGAGCCAGTCTGCCGGGGCTTCGCGGTGTCGGGGGCAAACAAATTCTCCGGCGTCCCCTGGTCGCTCACTGCCAACGGCTCGCCGCGGATCGACGGAGTCCTGGCCTGGCTCGACTGCACGATCGAATGGAGCTATCCGGCCGGAGACCACTACCTCGTCGTCGGAAGGGTGCACGATCTGGGTACCGGAACCGGTGACCCGCTGCTCTTCTTCCGCTCGGGCTTCGGAACGTTCGCACCTTAGCCCCGTAGTTGTCCGCATCTTGTCGTAAGGCTTACAGTATAGCGATAGACGATATCGTCCTGGCATGGCTCCCGGGTCGGCGCCTGGCGCCGCAGTGATCAGCTGAGAGAAAGCGTGGTGCGCGTCGTGAAGTTCGGGCTGTTCTACATCCTTCAGCAGCCACCCGGGAAGTCGGCCGTCCAGGTCTACGAGGACAACCTCGAGCAATTCCGGGTCGCCGACGAGGTCGGTTTCGACGAGATCTTCCTCGGCGAGCACCGCATTTCCGAGTACGGCACTCTGCCCAACCCCCTGGTGCTGGCGGCCGCTGCCGCCCGCGTGACCAAGCGCATCCGCCTCGGAACCGCGGTCATCATCCCGGCCTTCACCCACCCGGTCCGGGCGGCCGAGGAGATCGCGATGGTCGATGTGCTGAGCAACGGCCGGTTCCACCTCGGGGTGGGCCGGGGTTACCAGTCACGGGAATTCTCGGCCATGGGGGTCGACCAGAACGAAAGCATGGGCCGGTTCCTCGAGTCGACGGTCATGATCGAGCGCCTCCTCACCGAGGAGAACGTGACTGCCGAGGGTCAGTACTGGAATCTTGACGACATCACGGTGTACCCGCGACCCGTCCAGAAACGCGTACCCATCTCCGTCGCGGTGTTCAAGACGCAGCAGACGTTCGACTTCGCAGTCGAGCAGGGCTACGGGATTCTCGCCGGGAACCCGTACTCCGTGCAGGCGGAGATCGAGACGACCTACAAGGAGTACATGCTGGCCCGCCGGCGGGCTGGAGCGGCGGAGACAACTGAGCAGGCCTGGGGCCTTGCGTCGACATTCGTGGACAACGACCAGGCGCGCGCCGAGCAGCTGCTGCGCCAGACGTCGAGTAACTACATGGCGCAGCTAGGCCAGCACGGCTCGGTGATGGGTAAGGACGGCACCATCCCGAAGAGCTACGAGCTGCACGCCGACACCTGGTGGGAGAAGAACGTCAACCACCCGCTGGACGTCCTCGATGTGCCCTCCACGCTGGTGGGCCATCCCGACAAGGTGATCGAGAAGCTGCACCGGATGTACGAGGAGTTCGGGTTCCAGAACGTGATCCTCAGCATCAACATGGGCGGCGACATCGACCAGCGGGATGTGCTGCGGACCTACGAGCTGATCGCGGACAAGGTCATCCCGGCCGTGCGCCACCTCGGCGCGGACGTGCCCTCGTCCGTGTCAGCCTGACCAGGGCTCTCGCCCGTTCGCCGCCGGACTACTACCCCAGCCGCGAGGAGGCAGCTGTGGAACAGGCGCTGGAGCCGGATCTGCCGATCTGCGATCCGCACCACCACCTCTACGGTGAAGGTTCGGTCTTCTACGGGCCGTACTCTGTCGCCGACCTGCGCCGCGACTTCGGCGCTCACAACGTCGTCAGCACGGTGTACGTCGAGACCCAGACCGGCTACCGGCCCAGCGGCTCCCTGCTGTCCATGGCCCCGGTCGGCGAGACCGAGTGGGTCATCGAGCAGACCGCGGGTGACGACCTCATCCAGGGCATCATCGGCGCCGGGGACCCTATGCTCGGCGCCGGCGTCGGCGACGTGCTCGACGCCCACATCGAGGCGGCCGACGGCCGGTTCCGCGGCGTCCGGTTCCGGGAAAGCAACTTCAACCAGCCCACCCTTCTGCCGGGCTGGCTGCTCGGGCCAGAACTGCGCGCGGCGATCAAGGAGCTCCAGAAGCGCGATCTGGTGCTCGAGCTCTTCGCGCTGTGCACCGATCTCCCGGACATCGTCCGGCTCGCCCGGTCCTGTCCCGACATACCGATCGTGCTCGACCACATCGGGACACCGGTCCTCCCCCACGTCGACCCGCGGCTGGCCTGCCTGACCAGGGACGAGGTACTCGACCGCTGGCGGGCCGACATGCGGGCAGTGGCCGCCTGTCCCAATGTGGTGCTGAAGGTCGGTGGCATCGGCATGACAGTCGTGACCGATCCGGCCCTGATCGACGGGCCCGTGACGTCCGCCTCGATCGCCGAGCTGTGGGGGCCAGATCTGCGGCGGCTGATCGAGTGGTTCGGGCCGGAACGCGCGATGTTCGAGAGCAATTTCCCGTTTGACGCTGGCCTGTGCGACCTGGTTACCCTGTGGAACGTCTACAAGCTGGTCAGCCAGGACGGCAGCCCGGCCGAGCGAAGTGCCTTGTTCCACGACACCGCGGTCCGGGTCCACCGGCTGTGATAGCGAGGATCGCCGTACTTGACGATTACCAGCACGCGAGTGCTCAGTACGGCGACTGGACAGCACTAGAAGGCTGCACTGTCGACGCGTTTCCCGATCACGTCACCGGCGATGCTCTCACCTCCCTGCTCAGCGACTACGACGTCGTCGTTGCCATGCGCGAGCGCACTCCGCTCGGCCGGGACACGATCGCCGCGCTGCCCCGGCTCGGTCTCATCGTCACGACCGGCATGAGCAACGCCGCGATTGACCTGCGAGCCGCGACCGACCACGGCGTCTGTGTCTGCGGCACGGGCGGAATTGTGTCGAACACGACGGAGCTCGCGTGGGGACTCATCATTGGACTGCTCCGGCATATCCCCGCGGAAAATGAGTCGATCCGCGCGGGCCGCTGGCAGCACACGGTCGGCGGTGACCTCGCAGGCCGGACCCTGGGCCTGGTCGGCCTCGGCCGTACCGGCACGCAGATGGCGCGCGTCGCCGCCGCTTTCGGCATGAACGTGGTGGCCTGGAGCCAGAACCTCACCCGTGACCTGGCAGCCGAACGCGGCGCGACACTCGTGGACAAGGACGAGCTCTTCGAGACCGCCGACGTCGTCAGCATCCACCTGGTGCTCTCGGAACGCACCCGGGGCCTGGTCAGCACCGCGCAGCTCGCCCGGATGAAGCCCAGCAGCGTGCTGATCAACGTCTCCCGCGGGCCGATCGTCGATGAGGCCGCGCTTATCCGGTCGCTGCAGGACGGCGCGATCTCGGGCGCGGCGCTGGACGTCTATGACGTCGAGCCGCTGCCCGCCGATCACCCGCTTCGCAGTCTCCCGAACGTCGTGCTCACACCGCATATCGGCTACGTCACCGACAGCTGTTACCGCATCTTCTATCAGGAGATCGTGGACGACATTGGCTCCTGGCTGCGGGGCGCGCCCGTCCGCGTTCTCCCGGCGGCACCGTGATCTCGTGGCCGGCTCCGGGAGGCGGGCCGGGGGTGCCCGGCTGGTTCCTGCTGGCGCGTGCGGCCCGCCGCCCGCTGGTGCATGCTGATCGTGATGCGCCTGAACCTGGACCCGGCCAGCCTGGCTGAGCTGACAGCGGTGCCGGCCGCGAGTGAGGAGCTCCTGGCAGGCGGGGGCTGGCCGCTGATCATCCTGGACGTGCCGGACGCGGCCGCCGCCCGGCGCCTGGCCGATATCGACATCACCGTGCTGCCAGCGGTCGTGGTGGCGTGCGTGCCCGATCCGCGCGGCTACCCGGCCGCCGCAGCTCGGGCCGCCGACGTGATCCTGACCGAGGATGAACGGGCCCCAGCCCCGTTCGTGAGCTGGCCGGGCGGACCCGCGGCTGCGGCCGGGCTGATCGAGGAGTCGCTGGCCGCGGCGCCGGTGGCGGGGACGACACTCGCGCTGCTGATGCGGAGCGCGGCCGGGCTCACGGTGCCGGCGGCCCTGGTGGCTGAGTCGGCCGCCTTCTCGACTCTGCAGGCCGGCCAGGAGTTCGCCCGCTGGCGGGCCGCCCATCCGCCGCGGCAGCCCCCGGCGGGCGACGCGGCCAGGCCGCGGGTGCGAACCCGCAACGCCGGCGGCGTCTTCGAGGTGACGCTTGACCGGCCGGGCCGGCGTAACGCAGTCGACTGGCGGATGCGCGACGCCCTGGCCGCGGCGCTGGCCGGCCCGGTCAGCGACGCGGACCTGAGGGTCGAGTTGCGCGGTGAAGGGCCGGACTTCTGCGCCGGCGGTGACCTGGACGAGTTCGGGTCGCGGCCCGATCCGGCCCTGGCTCACCTGATCAGGCTCACCCGGAGCCCGGCGCTGCTGCTGCACCGGCTGGCGGCCAGGACGACCGTGTTCCTGCACGGGGCGTGCCTGGGTGCCGGCATCGAGCTGCCGGCCTTCGCTGGCCGCGTGGTGGCCAGCCCGGACACCCGGGTCGGCCTGCCGGAGATCCGGCTGGGCCTGATCCCGGGGGCCGGCGGAACCGCGAGCCTGCCCGCCCGCATCGGCCGGCACAGGGCCACGTTCCTGGCCTTGACCGGGCAGGTGATCGGGGCGGATCAGGCGCTGGACTGGGGCCTGGTGGACGCGGTCGAGTCAGCGCCGGGCGAGCCCGGATGACCGCCGGCCAGCTGATCGCGGCATGCCAGGCCGACCCGGCCATCGAGCACGAGCACCTGGTGCGCCTGTTCCCCTCCGCCACCATGCCGCACATGCCCGCCGCCCGTCCCGGCGACGATGGCGCCAGCTGCGCTGTCTTGTCGTGGGCCCGGTCGGGCCTGATGGACCTGACCGGGCCACCGGACGGGCCGCCGCTGGCGCCGCCGTTCCCGGTGCTGACGCGAGCCGCGATCCTGTCCGGTGCGATCGAGAACCTGGCCGGCGATCTCGGCCGGCCGGTCCGGCTGGATCTGCGGGCCATCTTCGCCGGCCGGGCGGCCGACCGCGGCTGGCACCGCGGCGGCACCGTCTCGGGCAACCGGACCTGCCGGCTGCTCGCCGCAGCCGATGGCTGGCTGGCGGTGAACCTCGCCCGGCCCGACGACATCCGCAGCATTCCGGCGCTCCTCGGCCGTGATACCAGCGCCGATCCCTGGGCCGAGCTGACGGCTGATGCAGCGGCCTGGCCGGCCGCCGATCTCGCGGCGCGCGCCCAACTGCTGGGAATCCCGGCCGCGGTCGTGGCCAGCGCGCCGCCGGCCCCGGTGCGACTCGTTCCGGCGGGCCCGCGCGGCACCGCGACCCCGCTCGTGCTCGACTTGTCGGCGCTGTGGGCCGGTCCGCTGTGCGCGAGCATCCTGCGCCGGGCCGGCTGGCGCACCCTCAAGGCCGAGGATGCCCGGCGACCGGATGCGGCGCGGTCGGGCTCGCCGCAGTTCTACGCCGGCCTGCACGCGGGCGGCCAGGCTGTGCAACTGGACTTCGGCGCCGAGAGCGGGCGGGCAGAGCTGCGACGGCTGGCCGGCCAGGCCGGCATCGTGGTGGAGAGCAGCCGCCCCCGCGCACTGCGACGCCTCGGCCTTGTCGCCGAGGACTGGCTGGCAGCAGCACCCGGCCGGGTCTGGATCTCGATCACCGGGTACGGGCGCGAGGACCCGCAGCAGCGCGTCGCGTTCGGCGATGACGCCGCGGCGGCCGGCGGCCTGGTTGCCCGCGGTCCTGACGGGACACCCGCGTTCTGCGGCGACGCGATCGCCGACCCGCTGACCGGCATGCTCGCCGCCTTCGCAGGCCTCGCCGCCGTCCGGGCCGGCGGCGGGGTCCTGGCCGACCTCTCGATGGCCGGCATCAGCGCCGATCTCGCCCGGCCGGGCACCGGCCCGGACTGGCCGCACCGCATCACCAGCGATGGCACCGGCTGGGTCGTCAGCCATGGCCGGTACCGCCAGGTGGTGCTGTCGCCATGACAACCCTTCTGATCAGGAACGTGGCCGTGCGGCGCCAGTCCGGACTAGATGTCCGCGTCGGGCCGGACACGATCCTGGCGGTCGAGTCCCGGCTGCGGCCCGAACCCGGAGAGCACGTGATCGACGGGCACGGCGGGGCGCTCGTTCCCGGTCTGCACGATCACCACGTGCACCTGCGGGCCACGGTCGCCGCCCGTGAGTCAGTGGACGTGACCGCAGTGAAAACCCCGGCCGAGTTCGACCGTGTGGTAGCGGCCGCCGCGACGGCGGCGGCCGCACCAGGGCCGGCACCAGGCTGGGTCCGGGTCGTCGGCTGGCACGAGCCAGCGGCCGGACTACTCGGCCGAGCCCGGCTGGACGCACTGACAGGGCCTGTTCCGGTCCGGGTGCAGCACCGGAGCGGCGCAATGTGGGTTCTGAATTCCGCTGCCCTGGAGCGGGCCGGCGCCGACGATTGCGATCTGCCCGGCATAGAGCGTGATGAACGCGGTGAACCTACCGGCCGGCTGCTGCGCCTCGACGGCTGGCTGCGCGATCGCCTGCGCACCGGCCGTGATCCTGACTCGTTCGCGGCCGCCCTGAGGCGCTACGCCGCTGACTGCCTCCGGCTCGGCATCACCGGCTGGACCGACGCCACCCCGGACCGGGATCCGGCCGACGCGAACGAGTTCACCGGGCTCGCAGCGACCGGCGTCTTCCGTCAGCGACTGGTGCTGATGATGCCGGCTCAGAAGCCCGCGGCCGAGCGGCATCCCGGCACCGCTGCCAGCACGGGGACTCGCAGGGTCACGCTCGGGCCGGTCAAGGTGATGCTCGATGACATCGAGCTTCCAGCGCCGGACCGGCTCGCCTCGACCATCAGAGCCGCGCACACGTCCGGGCGCGCGGTCGCCATCCACTGCGTGACCGCCGAGCAGCTCGTGGTCACCGCGAGCGCCATAGAGCAGGCCGGACCGCCCGGCCGCGCATGCGCCGGTCCCGACCGGATCGAGCATGCCGGGATCGTCCCCCCTGGCTACGCTCACCGGCTGGCCCGCCTGGGACTCGCCGTCGTGACGCAGCCCGGATTCATCGCCGCCCGCGGGGATTCCTACGAGCGCGAGGTTGCGCCCGCCGAGCAAGACTGGCTGTACCCGGTCGCATCACTCATGCGGGCCGGAGTGACGGTCGCCGCTGGCACGGATGCCCCGTTCGGCCCAGGCAACCCGTGGGACTGCATCGCTGCCGCGGTCGCCCGCCAGACACCCAGCGGCCACGTGCTCAGCCCAGCTGAGCGAGTCACGGCACGCACCGCGCTGAAGATGTTCCTGGCCGCGCCGGACGACGTGCGGCACACCAGAACTATCTCGCCGGGCCAGCCAGCTGACCTGTGCCTGCTGCACTGCCCGCTCGCCGAAGCGCTGGCCGCGCCGTCAGCTGCCGGCGTCCGAGCGGTCATCAGCGCAGGCCAACTCGACCCATCCAGCTCGTGACGGACATCCGGCACCTCGCGCTACATGAGCACCGGCAGCACCGGGCCAGCGGCTGGTGACATCACCTACCTGCGGACTGGCGAGGGTCGTAAAACAGTGCCCACGCCGACGTCCGCGCGGCGGGCCACGTCATCGGGCGTGGGCTCGAGTCCGCACTGCCGGTCCGCTTCCTGTTCTGTTACTGTCTGGGTGCAAGCGGAGGTGAACTCTCCAGGCGGGGGAATCGCGATGTCCGCGGATAGCGTTCCCGGTGGCGGCCTTCGCGCCGACCAGGGAGGCCAGCCCGACTCGAGGCGCTGGTTTGTGCTGGGAGTTGTAGGGCTCGCCCAGCTGATGATCGTGCTCGACCTCACGATCATGAACATCGCGCTGCCGTCGGCCCAGCGTGCACTACATTTCTCCAACGCCGACCGGCAGTGGGTCATCACCGCCTACGCGCTGGCGTTCGGCAGCCTTCTGCTTTTCGGAGGGCGGCTCGGCGACCTGTTCGGCCGGAAGGTCACGTTCCTGACCGGGTTGATCGGCTTTGCTGTCGCGTCGGCTGTCGGCGGCGCATCGGTCAACTTCACCATGCTCATCACCGCGCGGGCCTGCCAGGGACTGTTCGCCGCGCTGCTGGCGCCCGCGGCGCTGGGAATGCTCACCACGACCTTCAGCGAGCCGAGGGATCGCGGGCGGGCGTTCGGGGTATACGGCGCCATCGCGGGCGGCGGCGGGCTGGTGGGCCTGCTGCTCGGCGGCCTGCTGACTGAGTACCTGAACTGGCGCTGGTGCCTGTACGTGAACCTGGTCTTCGCTGCCGTGGCGGCGGCCGGGGCCGTGATCTTCCTGGCCGGCGGGCGTCCTGCCGGAGCACGAGCGAGGCTGGACGTGATCGGCGTGCTGCTCGTGTCCGGGTCGATGTTCTGCCTGGTCTACGGGTTCTCCAACGCCGCGACCCGCAACTGGCACGCACCGTCGACGTGGGGCTTCCTGGCCGTCGGCGTCGCGCTGCTCGCCGCCTTCGCCGCCTGGCAGACCCGCGCACCGAATCCGCTGCTGCCGCCGCGGGTCGTGCTGGACAGGAACCGCGGCGGCGCGTACCTGGCGGTGCTGGTCATCGGGGCCGCCATGTTCGGCATCTTCCTGTTCCTCACCTACTACCTGCAGACGGTTCTGGGGTACTCACCCGTGATCACGGGCGTCGCGTTCCTGCCGACGATCGCCATGATCATGCTCTTCGCCCAGATCTCCAACATCGTCCTGATGCCCCGCATCGGGCCGAAGCCACTGGTCGGGTTCGGCATGCTGATCGCGGCGGCCGGGATGGCGTGGCTCACCCGGATCGGCGTGCACTCCGGGTACGTCTCCGCGGTACTCGGCCCGCTTCTGGTCACCGGGGCCGGCATCGGCCTGTCGATGCCCCCGTCGATGAACACCGGAACCTTCGGCGTAGCGGGAACCGACGCCGGCGTCGCCTCGGCCACGCTCAACGTGGGCCAGCAGCTAGGCGGCTCCATCGGGACCGCGCTTCTCAACACCATCGCCACCAGTGCGGCCGCGGTCTACCTCACCAGCCACCTGACCCCCGCCCTCGCCGCGTCACCGTCGTCGCGAGCAGCGGTCCAGGCCTCCGCGGCGGTGCACGGCTACACGACCGCATTCTGGTGGACGGCGGGCATCTTCGCCTGCGGCGCCATCGTCTGCGGGATCTTGCTGCGCCCGGGCCCGCTGGCCCGGCAGGCCGCCCCCGCCCCCGCCGGCGCCCCGGCACCAGAGTCAGAGCAGGACCGGGCCGACATTGCCGACTGACTCCGAGTTCAGGGCATTGCGAGAAATGAGATAGTGCCGTCCGTGAAGCTCAGGAGTGGCGGCGCGGTGCGGCCAAGTCGATCCTATGAGCTGATCTGTTGTCTGCGCCGCGTACTGCTGACGGCTCGTTCACCGGGCCTAAGCTCCTGGTTAGGCGAGTTCGCACGCTATCTCACCGCCTCCCGTTTTAAGATGCCCGCAGGGAGGGGCTATGAGAAGCGGAATCATTACCAGGGGGACCGCCGCGGCGCCGCAGCAGCGCGGTGTCTGAGGTACGGAACGACCCGGACGCGCTGAGCCCTGAGCTGCGCGACCGGCTGCTTTACTACGCGTATCGCGCGCCGTCCCCGCACAACGCGCAGGGCTGGCGCCTCGACAACGGCGGCCGGATCTTCCGCGTCTCGCGCGATCCCGCCCATCAGGTGCTGCGGGACTTCGACCCGGAAGGCCGCGAAAGCGACCTGGCCTGCGGCGCGGTGGTCACCAATCTGTGCGTCGGCGCGCGGGCGTCCGGCTTCGAGGCCGAGGTCCGCTGGCGCCCGGCCGACGGTACCGCCGCCGACGTAACGCTGCGGCCCGCCTCGGCGCCACCGGATGACGCGGCCCTGGCCCGGCTGCGCACGCTGCGCCGCCGCGCGATGAACCGCTCGCCGTACCGGCCTGATCCGGTTCCGGCCTCCGTTATCGACGGCCTCCGGGCGACCGCCGAGCGGCTCGGGTTTACCCTCTCGGTCCTTACCGAACGGGCCGCGATCGGCCGCCTGGCTGCCGTCGCCGCACAAGGCGGCGTGATGAAGCTCATGCACGGGCCCACCCAGGCCGAGCTGCACGCGCTGATGCGCTTCAGCCCGCAGGCCGCGGCCCGGAAACGAGACGGACTGGACCTGGAGCTCTTCTTCACTCCCGCGATCGCGGCGCGAGTCGCCGCCGTCGCCACGCACCCCCGTGTGCTCAGCGCGGCGGCGCCACTGCACGTGGCCGAGATGGTCGTCCGCCAGAACGATGAGGTACCGCTGCGCAGCGCGCCCGCCCTGGGCCTGCTGCACGCTGGCTCGCTGGACGCTGAGACGTTCCTGCGCGGCGGGGCTTGCTTCCAGGAGATCGCGCTCGACGTCACGGCAGCGGGGCTGGCCATGGCCCTGCATAGCGCGCCCATCGAGGTCGGCCTTTCCCGGCCCGGCCCGCTTTCGCCGTCGGTGCCAGCCGAATGGCATGCCGGCATCGCCGACATCCGCCGCGAGCTGCTGGCCGCGTTCGGCGTCGGTCCGGACACCGTGCCGATCGCCTTCTTCCGGCTCGGGACGCCCACCCGTGAGCCCGAGCGCAAGAGCCTGCGGCGCAGGCCGGACGCGCCGCGGCCCGAGACCGCGCATTACAAGGAGATGACCCGACGCAACCAGCCGTCACTCAGCCGCGAGGAGCAGGCCGCCCTGCGCGCGACGCGAATCCTCGTCGCAGGCTGCGGCAGCATCGGCGGGGCGACCGTCGTGCCGCTGGTCCGGCTCGGCGCGGAGCGCTTCGTGCTGTGCGAGCCGGATCACTACGAGCTCAACAACCTCAACCGGCAGTCGGCGGACCTGGGGGACATCGGCCGGAACAAGGCCGAGGTGCAGGCGGCCCGGGCCCGCGCGATCAACCCGGACGTCGAGATGCTGGTCGAGACCGATGGCGTGACGGAAGACAATGTCGACTGGCTGGTCGGGACCACCGACCTGGTGATCGACGGCGTGGACGTGACCGAGCCGGCCGGGATCGCGGCCAAGCGCGCGCTGCATCAGGAGGCCTGGCGCCAGCGCCGGCTGGTCATCTCCGGGCTGGACCTCGGCGGCACCCAGCTCGTGTACGCCTTCGACTACCGCGACGGCCGCACCAAGCCGCTCGACGGGCGACTCGACGGCGCCCCGGACGGGATCGAGGCGCTGGATTTCCTGTCGCGCCTGGTCGACCCGCTCGACGTGCCGCGCGAGCTGCTCAGCTATACCGAGGCGATGATCCGGGGCGAGGCGGGCTCGCCGCCGCAGCTGGCGCCTGCTGCGGACCAGTTCGGCGTGCTGGCCGCCTGGATCGTACTGGACGTCGCGGCCGGCCGGCCGGTGCGCAAGCGGGTCAAGGTGGCGATCCCGGATCTGGTTCGGCCCCGGAGCCGCCAGGTCGCCAGCGAGACTGCGCGCATGTTCCAGCTGGCCAGGGTCAAGTTCCTGCTGGAGGCCTCGAAGCGCCGCGCGAAAGCGCAGACGCGGGCCGGCGGCGGGACGCCCGGCTCCTCCGGAGGCGGGTCATGAGCCGGGTCCTGGCGCCGTCGCCGGAGATGCGCGCCGCCGCGCCGGAGCTGCTCGATGCGCTCGAGCCGGTGCACGTCGCCGAGACCGAGGCCGAGCGACAGGCGGTGTTCGAGTTCCGGTACTCGGTGTACGCCACCGAGCTCGGCCGCAAGCTCGGCAACGCCCACCACGGCGACCAGGTCGTGCACGATGAGGAGGACGACAAGCCGTACACCACTCTGCTGTTTACCCGCGACGACGACGGCGGGCTGACCGGCACGATCCGCATCCGGTGCTGGGAGCCGGGGGAGGTGCCGCTCAAGGACTGGGAGACATTCTCGATGGCGCGCTTCGAGGGCCTGGGAGGGATGCGCACCGCGGAGATCGGGAGGCTGATGATCGAGCCCGGGCACCGCGGGGAGCTCGGCCTGCTCTCGATGGCGTGCGCCGTGTACCAGCTGTGCGCCGGGCAGCTGGAGGCGGATACCGCGTTCATCAACTGCGCCACCGGCCTGGTGCGCCACTACCGGCTGCTCGGCTTCCGCACCTACGCGGGCCGGCTCGTGCCGACCGTCGACGGCCTGGAGGTACCGCTGGTTCTGATTCCCAGCGACCGCGGGTACCTGGACCAGATCGGCTCGTTCATCGCGCCGTTCGCGGACGTCTTCTACGTTCCGGGCAGGCATGCGCCGGTAGACATCGAGCGCTGGTCGAAGGTGCTGGACGCCGACTCGGCGCCGGTCAAGTTCGACGCAGCTGCCGTCTGGGACCGGGTCGAGCGGCTGCGGCAGGCGGCCAGCGACCGGCCGTCGATACTCGAGGCGCTGAGCGAGGACACGGTCCGCAAGCTCACCGAGAAGGGCTTCCTGATGGAGGTGTCAGCGGGCCACCTGCTCACCGAGAAGGGCCTCACCCAGCGCGAGATCTTCGTCATCCTCGACGGAGTCTTCGAAGTGCACGACGGTGACCGCCGGCTCTCCGTGCTCGGCACGGGGGACGTGATCGGGGAGATCGGCTTCTTCGGCACCTCGGGGCGCCGCTCCGCGTCGGTGACCGCGGCGTCGGACGGGCAGGTGCTGGCCTTGCGACGCCATTTCGTCGACGAGCTGATGAAAACCGATCCGGCCTGCGCGGCCGAGATCCTGTTCGGACTGGCCCGCGTGCTGGCGGACCGCCAGTACGCCCCGGTTTCCTGATGGCCGGGCCACGGGAGCTGCCGGAACTCGAGGCATTCCTGAGTGGCATCCCGTTTTTCGCTGCCCTGGATGAGGCGAGCCGGCTGGAACTGGCCGGGCAGCTGGAACCGGTCCATGTGGCTGCGGGGGAAGTGGTCTTCCGGCAGGGCGACGCCGGGGACGGCCTGTACCTGGTGGTCAGCGGGCGGCTTCGGGTCTCGGTGGCCACCGAAGCCGGCGAGCGCATGCTGCATGACCTGGGCCGGGCGGCAATCGTGGGGGAGATTGCGCTGCTCACGGACCGGCCTCGCACGGCGACTGTGCACGCCGTCCGGGACAGCGACCTGCTGCTGCTCCGGGCGCCGGCATTCCAGGCGCTGGCCGAGCGGAGCCCGGCGCTCATGTCCGGGATGATGCGGCTGCTCGCCGACCGGCTGCTCACCCGGGACCGGCTGCTCACCGCGGGCGGCGCCCAGGGGGCGCCCCCCGTCGCCATCGTCGTGGCGGCCGCCGGCCAAGATCCCGGCCCGGCCGCGACAGTTGTCGGCTTGCTGACGGAGCAGCTGGGGCGGGCCGGGCGCGTGCGCAGGGTGGGCGCGGACGTGGTCGAGCGGGAACTGGGGCCAGACGCGGCCCAGCGCGGGCCAGGCGATCCCGGCCGCGGTGCGCTGGTCGGCTGGCTGCACGCCGTGGAACGTGCCCATGACTACGTGATCTACCAGGCGGACGCGGCAGACACGGCGTGGAGCCGGCTCTGCCTGAGCCAGGCTGACGTGGTGCTGCTGGCCGCCGCAGCCGCCGGTGACCCGGCTCTCGGCCCGGTGGAAGCCCGGGCGCTGGCGACGCCTTCCCTGCGCTGCGAACTCGCACTGCTGCACGCGGGCGAGCCATCGGGCACCGCCAGCTGGCTGAACGGCCGGCCAGTGGCCGACTACCACCACCTGCGTGCGGGCCGTTCTGGGGACATAGCGAGGCTCGCGCGGATGATCACCGGCACTGGATGCGGGCTAGTCCTCGGCGCGGGCGGCCCGCGGGGGTTCGCCCACCTGGGCGTGATCCGAGCGCTGGAGGAGGCCGGGGTGCCCGTCGACGTGGTCGGCGGCACCAGCATGGGGGCCCTCGTGGGGGCGCTATGCGCGCTGGGCCTCGACGACGCCGCCCGGGTCCGGGCGTTCACCCATGAGATCGGCCGGCTGGTCACGCTTACGCTGCCGCTGGTGTCGGTGTCATCGGGCCGCCGGGTGGACCGGCTGCTCGCCGAGCGGGTCGGCACCGTGCCGATCGAGGACCTGCCGCGGCACTTCTTCTGCGTCTCGGCCAGCCTCACCAGGGCCGAGGAGGTCATCCACGACCGCGGGCCGCTCTCTGCCGCCGTCCGGGCCAGCCTGTCGCTGCCCGGGATCTTCCCGCCGGTGTTTGCCGACGGCGACCTGCTCGTCGACGGCGCAACGCTGAACAACGTGCCGGCGGATGTCATGCGCGGCCGGGTGGGGAGGGGCTGCGTCATCGCGGTCGACGTGTCCCCCGAGGTGGAACCGCTGACGTTTGCGCCATTCGGGCCAGGCCTGTCCGGCTGGCGGGTGCTCGGGCGCCGGCTGAACCCGTTCGCAGCCGCGCACCCGGTCCCTGGCATCGGGTATATCCTGACCCGCTCCCCCAGCCTGAACCAGGTCCGCCACCGGCGGGCTGCGCTGGACGGCGACCGTGTCGAGCTGCTGCTCCGCCCGCCGGTCGAAGGGCTCGGCGCGCTGGATTTCAAGGGCGCGGGCCCTCTCATCGAGGCCGGCCACCGATACGCGGCCGAGGCGCTGGCCACGTCCGGTCTGGCGCAGCGGTTCGCGACCTGAAGGCCCGGTGCTGTCGATCTGCAGATGGAACAGCTCCGGGTCGTCGACGTCGGCACGATACACCCGCCGGACGTACTGTGCGCGGGCACGGTCAACCTCGGGCAGCCGCCGCCGCGCACACTGAGCAGCCGGGCCATTACCGCTCTCGGCGGTTGTCAGCTGCGGCCGTTTCCCCGGCAATGAGCTGCCCGGATTGCTCGGCGGTGGCTGTCCAGCTAGCGAGAAGGTTCAGGCTGTCCGCGGTCAGGCTGCCCTGGGGCGCGGTGTAGACGAGCAGGGTCAGGCCGGGCTGCGACCGCAGTTCCATGGCCTCGAAATTGAGGTCAAGGTCGCCGACCACGGGATGGTGCAGTTTCTTGTGGCCGGTGCGGTGGAAGCGCACGTTGTGGGCGGCCCAGCGGCTGCGGAAGTGTTCGCTGCGAGTCGACAGCTCACCGATAAGCTCGACGAGTTTCTTGTCGTAGGGATTGCGCCCCGCCTCCAGGCGCAGCACGGCGGCGATGTCGTCGGCCGCGCGGTCCCAGTCGCTGAGGAAGTCGCGAGAGGCGGGGTCGAGGTAGACGAAGCGGGCGTTGTTCGCGGGCCGGCGCGGGCTGGCGAGCATGGGCGCGTAGAGGGCGCGGGCCGGCGGTTGGCAGCGAGCATGTCGTCAGATGACCGGCCTTGGATTCTGCCGGGGGCCTCGGCTTCCGGCCATAACTAGCGGAGGACGCATGGAGATTTCGCATAATGCAGCCACGGCGAAGGGACCTGCCGAGACTTTCACCGGCGACGTGTGGGTCGACCCGATCACCCGCGGGCTGCCGCCCTCGGCGCTGAACGTCGCCGCGGTCCGCTTCACACCGGGAGCGCGCAGCGCCTGGCATTCCCATGACGGCGGACAGACCCTGTACGTGACCGAAGGCCGCGGTCTGGTCCAGGTGCGCGGACAGGAAATCACCGAGCTCAATCCCGGCGATGTCATCTTCGCGCCCCAGGGCGAGGAGCACTGGCACGGCGCCCGGCCCGATCACTTCATGACGCATCTGTCCATTACCGAAGGTGCCCCGCACTGGGGCCCGCACGTTACCGACGCCGAATATGACGGCCAGCCGGAACCAGGTCGGAGCTAGCACCTGCACCAGGAGGCCTACGGCTGACCGCAAGGACGCCCAACCTTGATCAACGAGCCGAACCGATATAGAACCGGTGCTATCTCCGCGGGAGAAAAGGAACTGTGAGGACGAGGCGGACGCGACGCGTTCTGGTCGCTGCTCGCGCCAGCTGAAGGAGCCCGATGCCTCGCGTCCTGGCCCTGGAGACTCACGACGTCCGATTCCCGACCTCCCTGACCCTGGCTTGCTCGGACGCGATGAACCCGGCTCCTGACTACGCGGCTGCCTACGCCGTCCTGCGCACCGACGGGCCTGACGAGCTGGCCGGTCATGGCTTTGCATTCACGATCGGGCGGTTCAACGACGTCCAGGTCGCGGCCATCGCCGCGCTCGCCCCGGCGATCGTCGGCGCGGATGTGGACGAGCTTGTCGCCGACCTCGGCGGTTTCTCCCGGCGACTGGTCGGCGACAGCCAGCTGCGCTGGCTCGGGCCGGAGACTGGCATCGCCCACATGGCGGTGGGCGCGATCGTCAATGCCTGCTGGGACCTGAAGGCCAGGCGCGCCGGGCTCCCGTTGTGGCGGCTGCTCTGCGACCTCACGCCCGCCGAGCTAGTGGCGCTGGTCGACTTCCGGTATCTGGAGGACGCGATCACTCCGGCCGAGGCACTGGATCTGCTGGAGCGCGGCGCAGAGGGCAAGGCTGCGCGGATCCTGGAGCTGACGGCCGGCGGCTATCCTGCCTACTCGACTGCGCCGGGCTGGCTCGGCTATACCGACGATCACCTGGCCGGACTGCTCCGCCAGGTCATCGGCGAAGGATTCGGCCAGGTCAAGCTCAAGGTCGGCGGCAGCGTCCAGGACGACGTGCGGCGCCTTGCGCTGGCGAGGGAGATCTGCGGTCCGGATTACCTGATCGCGATCGACGCGAATCAGGTCTGGGGCACCGGCGAGGCGATCAGGTGGATCCGGCAGCTCGCCGAGTTCAATCCCGCCTGGATGGAAGAGCCCACGTTCCCGGATGACATCCTGGCCATGGCGCAGATCCGCCGCGCCGTCGCCCCGGTCCCGATCGCAGCCGGCGAGCACGTCGCCAACCGGGTGGTATTCAAGCAGCTGCTGCAGGCCGGAGCGCTTGACGTCATGCAGATCGACGCGACCCGGGTTGCCGGAGTCAACGAGAACGTCGCGAACCTGCTGCTTGCGGCGAAGGCCGGGATCCGGGTGTGCCCGCACGCCGGCGGGGTCGGGCTGTGCGAGGCAGTCCAGCATCTGTCGTTCTTCGACTACGCGTGCGTGTCGGGAACGATGGACGACCGGGTCATCGAGTGGATCGACCATCTCCACGAGCACTTCGTGAGCCCGGCGGTCGTGCGCGACGGCCGGTATATCGCGCCGACCGCCGCCGGGAACTCGATGGAAATGCGCGCGGACTCGATCCGCGAGTACAGCTACCCGGACGGGCCCGCCTGGGCCGGGAACGCGGTCCGGACCTTAGGGAACCAGCCCTGACGACAGGCCTCTGGCGGGTGAGCGCCGCTGGCGAGATCCGCCTCGCCCGAGGCGACACCGAGCGGTGCCCGCAGGACCTGCTCGGGCCGTCGGTGACCGTGGCGTCGCTGCTGGCAGATCCGGGCCGGCCCCTGCAGGACCTGGCCTCGCTGCCGGCATCAGGGCCGGTGCCCGGCCAGGCGGCCATCCTGGCACCACTGGATCTGCAGCCCGTGTGGGCCGCTGGCGTGACCTTCCCCCGCAGCCGCGAGGCGAGGCGGGAAGAGGCCGTCGACGGTGGCGACGTTTACGATCGAGTCTTCAGCGCCAGGCGGCCTGAGCTGTTCGCCAAGGCTCGCCTGGCGCCGCGATCGGCCCCGGAGAGCAGCTCGGAATCCGGGCTGACTCGGACTGGGACGTGCCCGAGCCGGAACTCGGCGTAATTGCCGGGCCGGACGGAGAGCTGCAGGCGCTCGTCCTCGGCAACGACATGTCCTCACGCAGCATCGAGGGCGCGAACCCGCTCTACCTGCCGCAGGCCAAGGTGTATGACCGCAGCTGCGGCATCGGCCCGTGCCTCGTGCCGGTAAGCACGGCGCCGCCGTGGCAGGAGATCCGCATCGAGATGCGGATCGTCCGCGCTGGCCGGACGCTTTACGCGGACGGGATGTCGATGGCCACCATGCAGCGCACGCCCGGCGAGCTGCTTCGGTGGCTGCTCGCCGCCCAGTCTTTCCCGCACGGGGTCGCGCTGCTCACCGGGACAAGCCTGGTCCCGCCGGGTGATTTCACCCTGCGCGACGGTGATGTCGTCACGGTCCGCGCCGACGCGCTCGGCGCCCTGGAGAACCCGGTCGTCACGGTCGGCGCGCGCCGCCCGTAATCCGCCGCCCACGTCCGGCCCGTTCCCCGCCTCAACTCAGCTGGTGCTCAGGCGGGGAGCCAGCAATTCCAGCTCAGCCCAGAGCTCATCGGGAACGTGCTGTGCCATCAGCGTTGCCGTCTCCTCAATGCGGCCGGGCTCCGAGACGCCGACCACGGTCGAGGCGAGCTAGCCCTGCGCTGCGCGGTGTGCCATGATCCCCAGCGGAGGACGCAGATGACCGACGGCACAGGCAACGACGAATTCGGCTCACTCGGCGAAGTGGCCGCCGAGCTCGGGCTGGAGCAGGCAGCCATCAAGCAGGTCGCCAGGCATTCGGTCGAGGTCGGCGGCCATCAGCAGGTCAGCGTCCTGGTCTGGGGCGAGACCGAGCCAGAGCTGGTGTTCCTGCACGGCGGCGGGCAGAACGCTCATACCTGGGACCTGGTGCTCGCCGCCCTCGGCCGGCCCGCGATCGCTATCGATCTGCCAGGCCACGGGCACTCGTCCTGGCGCGAGAACCGCGACTACGGACCTGGCACCAATGCACTGGCCGTGGCGCAGGTGATCAGCGAACTCGCGCCGGCTGCGGCCGGCGTCATCGGCATGTCGCTGGGCGGCCTGACTCTGATCCGCCTGGGCGCGACCCGGCCTGAGCTGGTGCGCCGCGCCGTCATCGTGGACGTGACCCCTGGCTCCGCCGCGGCGCATGCGCGGATGAGCAGGACCGAACGGGGCACCACCCAGCTGATCAGCGAGCACCGCTCGTTCGCCAGCCTTGACGAGATGGCCGGGCTCGCGGTCCAGGCCTCCCCCAGGCGGCCGGCCGCGGCCGTGCGCCGCGGCGTCCGGCACAACACCCGCCAGCTACCGGACGGGACCTGGACCTGGCGTTATGACCCGCAGATCGGCTCGGCCCAGGGCAGCCACGGGACACTCTGGGACGACCTGTCGCGGCTCAGCATGCCCGTCATGCTCGTGCGCGGCGGCGACAGTGCCTTCGTCACGGCACAGGACCTTGCCCGGGCGACTGCGAGCCTGCCCGCCATGCGAGTCGAGGTCGTACCCGGCGCGGGACATGCGGTGCAGAGCGATCAGCCGCTGGCGCTCGCCGCCCTGATTACCGAGTTTGTGCCCAGCGCCTGAGCACTGTGAATAAATGGCTGATTGTCACTAGCCACTGGCCCTCGCAGACAGCGCAGCGATCCACTGCGTCGGCATCGGCATCGGCATCGGCAGGAGGAGCAAATGCCCGGAACCGGATTCATCGACCACATCGGCGTAGGTGTTCCTGACCTCGCGGCTGCCAAGCGGTATTACGACGAGCTCATGCCGATCCTGGGGCTGCGGGCCTGGTTCCCGACAACGGAAGCCGGAGAGTTCAACTACGGCCCCGATGGCGCCCGCGGCTCTCAGATCTTCTTCTACCCGATCCGCACGCTTCATGCTCGAGGTCGTCTGCCACAGCGCCGAGCAGGCATAACAGCCAGCCCAACGGCTCATGCCGGCCCGGCGGGGGTTAGCGAGCGCTCGGGACTGGCTCCAGAGTCCGGCCCGCGTAGCTGAGCCGGCCGTTGCCGCCGCGCAGGCAGCGCACGTCCAGACCGCTGTCTGCGTCCCGGTACAGCCGGCCGGGACGCAGCGCGGCGCCTTTCCCGCCTTGCGCGTGATAGCCGCACGGCACCGGGCGCGCCGGCATCATCGGCACGCCATTGCAGCGCAGGACACCAGGCCACCGCGGCGTCGTCAGCACCAGGACCACCGCGCCGCTAACGGGATCCCGGTACCGCTGGCCGGGCGCCGGCCAGCTGGCCCCGCTCCCTGGCCGGCCGGCTGCTG